>Ga0070741_10003326_pt1 | contig 40248 bp, 39 predicted proteins | sample Coa_R1_4_FD_66440 | JGI IMG/M metagenome (GOLD analysis project Ga0070741, IMG submission 66440) | Surface soil microbial communities from Centralia Pennsylvania, which are recovering from an underground coalmine fire - Coalmine... | ecosystem: Environmental > Terrestrial > Soil > Unclassified ...
GACAGGTCGGCAACATCGACCACATGAACGTCAAGAGTGGCAAAGCCGGCCGCACCCGCTGGCAGGGACGCCGCCCGCACGTTCGCGGCATGGTCATGAACCCTGTCGATCACCCGATGGGTGGCGGCCAGGGCAAATCCAAGGGCGGTGGCGGACGCCATCACCCGGTCAGCCCCTGGGGCCAGCTCGCGAAAGGTTTCAAGACCCGCCGCAAGCACAAACAAAGCAGCACGTTCATCGTCGAGCGTCGCAAGTCGAAAAAGAAAGTTTAACGTTTTTTTAAAATGGGCAGATCATTAAAAAAAGGACCTTTCGTCGAGCAGCATTTGCTCGAAAAAATCGATAAAATGGAAGAAGCCGGCGTGAAAAAGCCGATCAAGACCTGGTCGCGTCGCTCGACGATCACTCCCGATTTCGTCGGCCACACGTTTCTCGTCCACAACGGCAAAATTTTTCAATCCGTCTTTGTGACGGAAAACATGGTCGGACACAAACTCGGCGAATTTTCGCCGACGCGCGTGTTCAAGAAGCACGGTTCGCATACCGCGAAAGTGACCAAGTAGTTTATGCGATTTCCCGCGATAGCGGGCTGGCTTTGCGCAGCTTTGGCCTTAACGCCGGCGGCACGCGGAGCAGATAGTTCTTTGTCAGATTTAGATATTGAGTTCACGGAGGCGAAATTGACGCTTCAAAGCGTGACCGAGGAAAATGCGGCATTGCGCGAGAAATTGCGTTTGTCGCAGGAGCAGGTGAAAAGCCTGACCGAAAGCCTCGCGATCGCGAACAGCGAAGCGGAAGTTTTTAAACGCGAAAGCGGCGAGCTCAAGCTGCGCATGGAAGCGCTCGGGATAGAATCCGCGGGCGCCGACAAGTCAAAGCTCGAGCAGCGCCTGCTGAAAGCGGTGAGTGATTTGAAAATTGTCCAGGATGAAAAGGACAAGCTCGCCGATCAGCTCGTGCGCATGTCGGAAGCGATGTTGCGGTTTTTAAAAACCGCCGTCAGCACCGACGCGCAAGCCCGCATGGCGGTCGAGACCGAGATGCGCGCGGCGAACGAAGCGCTCGGATTGCCCGGATCGCAACAAGCGGTCGAAGCGCAGGCCGAGCCCGCGACGTTGACCGATGGAATGGTGATCAGCGTGAAAGAAGAATACGCGCTGGTCGTCGCGAACCTCGGGAGCCGGCATGGCGTAAAAATCGGCATGCCGTTTCAAGTCTGGCGCGATGATAACCTCGTCGGACATGTGCGTGTCGTCGATGTCCGCGAGAAAATCGCGGGCGCAGTGATTCAGGATCTAAGTTCAAACAAGGATAAAGTGAAAGTGGGTGACCGCCTCCGGGTGGATGCCCAGCAATAATTTAAAACAATGCAAGTTACCTCGACATACAAATACGCGCGGATCTCGCCTTTCAAGGCGAGGGAAGTGACGCGGGAAATTCAGGGGCTGCCGGTTTCGGCGGCGCTGGATATCCTTGCGTTCACGCCGAAAAAAGCCGCGGCTCTAATCAACAAGACGTTGAAAAGTGCGATTGCGAACGCGGAAAACAATAACGATTTGCGTGTCGACAATCTCGTCGTGAAAGAGGCGACGATCGGCGAAGGCCCGACCTTCAAGCGTTTCCAGCCGAAAGCGCGCGGCAGCGCCGGCCCGATTCGTAAACGCACGAGCCACATTCGCATTGTATTGACCGACGAAATCGAAATCAAAACCCGCGAGACCAAAAAGAAAACCGCGGGCGCCAAGAAAACGAAAAAGCCCGCAGCAAAAAAAGCAGCACCGAAAAAAGAAAACGTAGCGGTTGAAACCAAAGTCGCCGAGGCAGCACCCGCCGCCGAGACGAAGGAAGGTCAAGCCGCAGAATAATTATGGGTCAAAAAGTTAATCCAATCGGCTACCGGCTCGCATTGAATCGCGACTGGCGTTCGCGCTGGTATGCATCGCCGAAAGAGCTGCCCGAGTTTTTGCATTCGGACATCAAAATCCGCGACTACGTCAAAAAGAAACTCCAACTCGCCGCAGTCGCGAAGATCGTTATCGAGCGCGCATGGAACAGTATCCGCGTGACGATACACACCGCACGTCCAGGCATCGTGATCGGTCGCAAAGGCGCTGAGATCGAAAAAATGACTGCGGATATTTCCGGAATGGCCGACGGCAAATCGGTCAAGATCGACATCGTTGAGATCAAGACGCCGGAACTCGACGCACAGCTCGTGGCGGAAAACGTCGCGCTGCAAATCGAGCGCCGTATTTCGTTCCGTCGCGCGATGAAAAAATCGATCCAGACGACGATGGATTTTGGTGCGCAGGGCATCAAGCTTCGCGCCTCGGGCCGTCTCGGCGGCGCGGAAATTTCCCGTGCGGAATGGTATCGCGAAGGCAAAATCCCGCTGCACACTTTGCGCCAGCCGATCGACTACGGCTTTGCCGAGGCGATGACGGTTTACGGCAAAATCGGCATCAAGTGCTGGATCGTGAAACCCGAGGAAGGCACTGTAATTCCCGAGCGTCCGGAGCGTCCGCGCCGCGAACGCCGTGAAAAGGAAAACGTGAACGCCGCCGCGCCGACACCGGCTGAAGAAGCCGCCGCCGCAGAAATCGCGAAAGCTTAATTTAGGAGACTATCGGCCATGCCATTAATGCCCAAACGAGTGAAGTATCGCAAAACCCAGCGCGGCAGCCGCAAGGGAAAGGCTTCACGCAACATCAATATCGATTTCGGCGAATACGGTTTGCAGACGCTCGAGCGCGCCTGGATCACTAACATCCAGATCGAAGCTGCTCGTGTCGCGCTCACCCGCAACATGAAGCGCAAAGGCAAACTCTGGATTCGCATTTTCCCCGACAAATCCGTCACCGCGCGCCCGCCGGAAACCCGAATGGGTAAAGGCAAGGGCCAGCCGGAATACTGGGTCGCCACAGTGCGCCCGGGCAACATTTTGTTCGAACTTGATGGCGTGACGGAATCGGTCGCGCGCGAATCGCTGCGCCTCGCGGCGACGAAGCTGCCGATCCGCACAAAGTTCATCACGCGTCACCACGCCGCAGTCGCCTAATTTTTGCGCGTATGAAAATCCAAGAAATTCGTGAATTAAGTATCGCCGAACTGCAGACGCGCAAACGCGATCTGCGCCAGGAGAGCTTCCACCTGCGGTTGCAACAGCAGTCCGGGCAGCTCGAAAAACCGAGCCAGATCCGCGCAATACGCCGCGAAGTGGCGCGCATCGAATCCGTGCTCACCGAGAAAAAACGTAAAGCCGAAGGAGCTTCCAAATAATGAGCGAGACAGCCACAGCCAACGTCCCGGCGACCGAACGCGGATTGCGCAAAACGCGCGTCGGCGAAGTCGTATCGACGAGCATGAACAAAACCGCCGTCGTCAAAACGATCACGCGCGTGCCGCACGCGAAGTTCGGCAAAATCATCAAACAGGTCAAAAAATTCTACGTGCACGACGAGGAAAACAAGGCACAGGTCGGCGACACGGTCCGCATCGCCGAGACGCGCCCGCTCAGTAAATTAAAACGCTGGCGTTTGGTTGAAATCGTCAAGCACTAGTGCTAAACTCCGCACCCTTTTTCCGTTATGCTTCAAATTCGTTCCAGATTAGACGTTGCCGATAACACCGGCGCGCGCATGGCCAAGATGATCGGCGTCATCGGCAAACCGACGCTCATTGCGCATATCGGCGATGTCATCACCGCGCACGTCCGCGAGGCTTCGGCCGGCGGCACCGTGAAAAAAGGTGAAGTCGTCCGCGCCGTGGTTGTCCGCACCAAACAGCCGATCAAGCGCGAAGACGGTTCGTCCCTGCGCTTTGACCGCAACGCGATCGTTATTATCGACAAAGATCTCAACCCGCGCGGCACCCGCATTTTCGGGCCGGTCGCACGTGAACTGCGCGAGAAGAATTTCATGAAAATCGTCTCGCTCGCGCCGGAGGTTCTGTAATGGCGAACCGAATCAAATTTCACGTGAAAAAAGGCGACAACGTCGTCGTTATTTCCGGCAACCATCGCGGCGCGACCGGCAAGATTTTGCAAGTGCTGCCGAAAAAGCAGCAGGTGCTGATCGAAGGCGTGCGCCTCATCAAAAAGCACGAGCGTAAATCGCAGGACAACCCGCAGGGCCGCATCGCCGAGCGCGAAGGTCCGATTCACATCTCGAATGTGAAGCTGGCCGAGGTGCCTGCGAAAACCGAAAAACCGAAAGCGGAGAAGCGGACAAAAAAAACCGCTAAGTAAAAATGGCAGTCGAACTTTACGAATACTACAAAACGCGCGTCGTCCCTGCGCTCCAGCAGCAGCGTGGATACACAAACATCCACCAGGTGCCACGCATCGAGAAAGTCGTCGTCAACACCTGCGTCGGCTCTCAACAAGACGTAAAACAGGCGTTGGAAGATGCGAAGGAAGAGATCGCGCTCATCACCGGCCAAAAACCCGCCGAGACGCGCTCGAAAAAAAGCATCGCCAATTTCAAATTGCGCAAAGAGCAGGCGATCGGCGCGAAAGTCACGCTGCGCGGACCGCGCATGTATGAATTTCTCGAGCGCCTCATCAAAGCTGCGCTCCCGCGCATCCGCGACTTCCGCGGTGTGTCGCCGCGCGCGTTTGACGGTAATGGAAACTACACACTCGGCGTTTCCGACCAGTCGATTTTTCCGGAAGTCGAGCTTGACAAAATCAAGCGCAACATCGGCTTTGACGTAACGATCGTCACGACCGCGCAAACCAACGAAGAAGCCAAGGCACTGCTGATCGAACTCGGAATGCCTTTCAGCGACAAGGCGAAAAAACCCGCGGCGAAAGCCGCCTAATTGACATGAGCCAACTGACTGATCCCATCGCCGATTTTCTCACGCGCCTGCGCAACGGCGGCAACGCCAAGAAAGCCGAAATCACCGCGCCGTATTCCAAAATCAAAGTGGAGATCGCGCGCATTTTGAAACAGGAAGGTTACATCTCGAACTACGAGATCGATACCGCCGGCAAGATGCCGCAGATCAAAGTGACGACAAAGCTCGTCAACCGGAGCTCGGCCATCACCGGCCTCAAGCGCGTCAGCAAACCCGGCCTTCGCCGTTACGTCGGCGCGCAGGAAATTCCGCGCGTGCTCGGCGGAATGGGCGTCGCGATTCTATCCACGCCGCGCGGACTGCTCACCGGTCGCGAAGCGAAAAAGCAAAACATCGGCGGCGAATTGCTCGCTTACGTTTGGTAAACCTGGAGTTAAATAATGTCACGTATCGGAAAAAAACCCATCGAGCTTCCTGAAAAGGTGAAGCTCAACATTTCCGGCGACGGCGCCGTAAACGTCGAGGGCCCGAGAGGCAAGCTCGCATGGACGCTGCCGGCGCAGATCAAAGCACGCATCGACGGCAAGCAAGTCGTCGTCGAGCGCGGCTCCGAAGCGCGCAATGTCCGCGCTTTGCACGGCCTCTCGCGTGCGCTGATTTCCAACATGGTAACCGGCGTCTCGACCGGCTTCGTCAAGGATCTCGAAATTCAGGGCGTCGGTTTCAAAGCCGCCGTTCAGGGCAAAACGCTCAATCTTAGCCTCGGTTTTTCGCACCCGATTTTGTTCCCGATTCCCGAGGGCATCAAAATCACCGTCGCGGACAACACAAAAATTAAAATCGAAGGCATCGACAAACATCTCGTCGGCCAGGTCGCCGCGGACATCCGTGCGTATTACCCGCCGGAGCCTTACAAAGGCAAGGGCGTGCGCTACGCCGGCGAGCAGATCATTCGCAAGGAAGGCAAGACCGTCCAATAACCACTTTTAGGTCATGTCAAAAAAATTAGACTCAACTAAATTACGTCATACGCGGTTGCGCAAGCGAATCAGCGGAACGACCGAGCGGCCGCGTCTTGCGGTGCATTTTTCGGGCAAAAATATCTACGCACAGGTGATTGACGACACCGCCGGCACGACAATCGCCTCGGCAAATACTACCGAGAAGGAATTCAAGTCCGACAAAAAGACGCGCGCGAATCAAGCGACCGCTCAGAAAATCGGCAAGACTGTCGCTGAGCGCGCGAAAGCGAAGAACATCAGCAAGGTCGTCTTCGATCGCGGCGGTTTTTTGTATCACGGAAAAGTGAAAGCGCTGGCCGATGCCGCGCGCGAGAGCGGACTGGAATTTTAATTTATGGCTGAACCTCAACACAAACCACGCGGCCGCAGAGACCGCCAGACTGAAACCGACGCGGACAAATCAGGCCTGACTGAAAAGGTCGTATTTATCAATCGCTGCGCGAAGGTCGTCAAAGGCGGACGCCGTTTCAGCTTCAGCGCGTTGATTGTTGCCGGTGATCACAGCGGCAAAGTCGGCTGCGGTTTTGGCAAAGCCAACGAAGTTTCCGAGGCGATCCGCAAAGCATCTGAATCAGCTAAAAAAGCGATGGTCAAAGTCGCCGTGCGCGAAAACACCATTCCGCACGAAGTCATTGGCGAATTCGGCGGCGGTCGTGTGCTTTTGAAGCCGGCATCGCCGGGAACCGGCGTCATCGCAGGTGGCGGCGTTCGCGCAGTTGTCGAAGCTGCTGGCATTCGCGACGTGCTCGCGAAATCTCTCGGGTCAAGCAATCATGCGAATGTCGTGAAAGCGACCATTGCAGCACTTTCGCTTCTTCGCCAGCGGGACGAGATTTACAAAATCCGCGGTAAGGCGATTCCTTCTCAAAACGGTAAACAATCGTAACCATGAATTTGCACACACTCAAACCCCGTCCCGGCTCCAAGCACCGCGTGAAGAGACTCGGCTGCGGCGAGAGCAGCGGCCACGGCAAAACCAGCGGCAAAGGCCACAAAGGCCAGAAGGCCCGTTCCGGCGGCAGCATTCGCCTCGGTTTCGAAGGCGGCCAGATGCCGCTTATCCGTCGCTTGCCTAAGCGCGGGTTCAATAACGCTGCTTTTAAGACGCGTTATGCAATCGTTAATTTAAAGGATCTCAATCGCTTTGAAAATGGCGCGACCGTTGATGAAGCGGCGCTGCTCGATGCGAAATTGATCCGCGGAAAATACGACGGCGTCAAAATTCTCGGCATCGGCGAGTTGACGAAAAAACTCGCGATTACAGCCGACAAAGTCAGCGCAAGCGCTCGCGAGAAAATCGAGAAAGCCGGCGGAACGATTGCGGCACCTGCGGAGCAGAAGTAATCGATTCGCCGTAATCGATGATCTCCGCTTTCACGAATACTTTCAAAATTCCGGAACTCCGGAATCGCGTTCTTTTCACGCTGATCATGCTCGTGATCGTGCGCATGGGCGCCGCGATCGCGTGCCCGGGCGTGAACCCGCACGTGCTGCACGAGTGGCTCAATCACGAAGCGAATACGCAGCAGGGCGGGGGCATCGCGGCGATGTTCAATTTGTTCAGCGGCGGTGCGCTGGAAAATTGCGCCGTGTTTTCGCTCGGCGTCATGCCTTACATCAGCGCGTCGATTATGTTGCAGTTGCTGACGGCGGTTATTCCGCAACTCGGCAAGCTGGCGAAGGAAGACGGCGGCCGGCAGAAGATCATGCAATACACGCGTTACGCGACGATTGCCCTTTGCCTTTTTCAAGGTTATCTGCTGGCGAGCACGCAGTTCGAAAATCCGAAAAACAACTATCTACTGCATGGAATCGACCTGACGATCCAGCGTCTCGGTCTTCCGCTCGTGGCGAACCCTGGACTCAGTTTTGAAATCATCGCTGTCCTCTCGCTGACGGCGGGCACAATGTTTTTGATGTGGCTCGGCGATCAAATCACCGATCGCGGCGTCGGCAACGGAATGTCACTCATCATCACCGTCGGCATCGTCGCACGTTTGCCCGCGGCGCTGATTCAGGCGTGGAAAACTTTCGTGCCATCCGGTGCGCAGAGTAATCAGGTTAACCCAATGGTGCTGGTGCTGATGATCGCGTTTCTTGTGATCGTCATTGCGGCCGTCATTTGCATCACGCAAGCGCAAAGGAAAATTTCCGTGCAATACGCGAAACGCGTTGTCGGCCGCAAGGTTTACGGCGGGCAGACACAATACATGCCGCTGAAAGTGAATTACGCTGGCGTCATGCCGATTATTTTTGCGCAGGCACTGCTGATTTTTCCATCCACGATTGTTAACATGGCGTTTAAGCAATCGGCAGGCGCGCAACAATTCGCAGCGATGCTCGCCGGCGGCTGGCTGCACTACACGCTGTATGGAGTGATGATTTTCTTCTTCAGCTATTTCTGGGTCGCGATGATGTTCCAGCCGGCGCAGATCGCGGATGATTTAAAAAAATACGGCGGCTACATTCCGGGCGTGCGTCCGGGCAAACCGACCGCGGATTTTCTCGATTTTACGATGACGCGGCTCACGTTTGCCGGCGCGATTTTCCTAACGATCATCGCGATTTTGCCGCAGATGCTTTCGCAGCAACTTGGCGTGCCGTCGCTGACTGCGACGTTTTTTGGCGGCACGAGTATTTTGATCGTGGTCGGTGTCATGCTCGACACGATGCGGCAGGTCGAGACGCATCTCATCCAGCGGCACTACGATGGTTTTTTGCGCAAAGGCAGACTTCGCGGACGCTTCGATCGCACTCCGTCCGGACGCGGCGAAGCGGTGCAGCAAGGTGCGCTCGTCTGGGCGTATGTCGCGGTCGCCCTGCTCGTCGTTGCCGGCGTGACCATCTTCATCGCCAGTCACGCGCGCTAGCGTGAAAAAACGGATTGTTTTGCTGGGACCGCCTGCATCTGGAAAAGGCACGCAAGCCGAAATGATCCGCGCGAAATATCACATCGAAACGCCATCCGTCGGCGCGATTTTGCGCGAGCAAGCCGCTGCGAAAACGGAGATTGGCCTCGCTGCCGAAAAATACACGCGCGAGGGACGATTGGTTCCCGACGAAATCATCGTCGCGCTTGCGGAAAGCTGGCTCACGGCACACGACAGCGCATTTCTTTTCGACGGCTTCCCGCGCACGATCGGGCAGGGCGAAGCACTCGACAACATGCTTAACAAGCGCAATACACCGCTGGAAATTGCGATCTCTCTCGATATCGATTTAGCGACGATTCAAGACCGCGTTTCGCGCCGGATGGTTTGCTCAAAATGCGGTTTCATCGTCAGCATTGGTTTGCACGTGGAAAGCGTCGACACGCCGTGCCCGCGATGCGGCGCGGTGCTACACCGGCGCAAGGATGATTCGCTCGACGCGCTGCAGCAGCGCATGATCGAGTATCGCGAAAAGAGCGAGCCGTTGATTTCGTTTTATGCGCAGCGTGGCATATTGCGGCACATCCCGGCGCAGGATCGGCCCGATGCGGTTTTCGCCGAAGTCTGCACGGCACTGGAGAACTGATGATCCCGATCAAAAACGCACGCGAAATCGAAAAAATGCGCATCGCCTGCCGTGCGGCGAGCGAGATTCTCGATCGCGTCGCGTCGTTGATTCGACCGGGAGTTTCGACCGGCGAAGTTGATCACGCGGCGGCCGATTTTATGTCGGAGGCCCGCTGCAAAAGCGCATTTCTCGGCTATCGAGGTTTTCCTGGAAACATCTGCATTTCGGTGAACGAGGAAGTCGTCCATGGCATCGGTGGTCCACGCAAAATTCAATATGGCGACATCGTGAAACTCGACATCGGCGTGATTAAAGACGGTTGGGTCGGCGACACCGCAACGACGGTTCCGGTCGGCGTTATCGATGACACAACGCAGCGTTTACTTGCCGTTACCGAAGAGACTTTGAACATGGCGATTCCATATGCAACCGACGGGCGTCGGCTCGGCGATTTGTGCTCGGCGATTGAAGACGAAATCGTTGCCAACGGTTACAGCGTCGTGCGTGAATTTGTCGGACACGGAGTTGGCCGTAAATTGCACGAAGAGCCGCAGGTGCCGAATTTTGGACGCAAAGGCAGCGGGCCGAAATTAAAAGCCGGAATGACGCTTGCGATCGAGCCGATGGTCAATCTCGGCACGAGCAGTGTGAAGATTTTGTCCGACGGCTGGACAGTGATTACCGCCGACCGCAAACCGTCGGCACATTTTGAGCACACTGTTTTAATCACCAAAGAAGAACCCGAAATCCTGACATGGCGAGAAAAGACGTTATCGAGGTAGAAGGCAAAGTCGTCGAGCTGCTGCCGAACACTATGTTCCGCGTCGAATTGCCGAACGGCCACCGAATCCTCGCACATATTTCCGGAAAAATGCGTTTGCACTTCATTCGGATCTTGCCAGGCGACAAAGTTATGGTAGAAATGTCCCCTTACGACTTGTCTAAGGGACGAATTACCTTTAGACATAAATGAGATCGCTCTGGAAACAGCAGCACCGCTATTTCCAGAGCGATTTTTGTCCTCTAAACCGATTGTTTAACAAATGAAAGTAAGAGCCTCAGTCAAACGTTTGTGTGAAGCGTGTAAAATCGTGAAGCGCAAGAATGTTGTCCGCGTTATTTGCAAAAACCCGCGCCACAAACAGCGTCAGGGTTAATTTTTAGAAACAAACTTATGCCACGTTTACTTGGAGTAGAAATACCCGGCGACAAACGCATCGAAGCATCGTTGCCTTATATTTACGGCATCGGGCCGAGCACCGCGAAAAAGATTCTCGAGCAGGTCAATATCGACCCAAACGCTCGCGCGAAAGATCTCTCGCCGGAACAGCTCAATCAAATCATCCAGGCGATCACCGCCAGCAAGCTTCCGATCGAAGGCGACCTTCGCCGCGAAATCCAAGGCAACTTGAAGCGCCTCCAGGCAATCAACTGCTATCGCGGCATCCGCCATCGTCGCGGATTGCCGGTTCGCGGCCAGCGCACGAGCACAAACGCGCGCACACGCAAAGGCCCGCGCAAAACCGTCGGCGTCCAGCGCAACAAGGACGCGAAAGCCGGCAAAGTTTAAGTGTTTAACAACTGAGAAAGTATGGCAGACGAAAAGAAACCGAAAACCCCAAAGGCCGCGAAAGCGCCTGCGGCGAAAAATCCAGACGCGCCGGAGACCGCAAGCACGACCGTTCCCGAGCCGAAGGAAACTGCACAAGCCGCCGCGCCCGCGCCTGACACGAAGCCCGCAAAAGCTCCGAAGGCCAAGGCCAAAAAAGAAGCCGCTCCGGCGGTGGTCGCGGAAGCTCCGAAAGAAAATCTTTCGCTCGATCCGAACGTCGTCGAGCCGATCAAAATCATCAAGGCGAAGGGCAGCAAAAACGTCCACAGCGGCATCGCTCACGTGCTCGCCACTTTCAATAACACCATCGTCACCATTACCGACCAGAATGGCTCGGTGATCGGCTGGTCGAGCGCCGGCAAAGTCGGTTTCAAAGGTTCGCGCAAAAGCACCGCTTACGCTGCACAGATGGTTGCGCAGGATGCCTGCCGCCAGGCGATGGGACACGGCCTGAAAGAAGTTGAAGTCCGCGTCAAAGGTCCCGGCGCCGGTCGTGAATCCGCCGTCCGCGCGATGCAGGCGATTGGACTCGACATCACCGTCATCCGCGACGTCACGCCGGTGCCGCACAACGGCTGCCGCCCGCCGAAACAACGCCGCGTCTGAGTTTACACAGTTAACCACATACATCCATGGCACGTTACACAGGTCCTAAAACTAAAATCAGCCGCCGCTTCGGTGTCGCGATTTTTGGCCCGTCAAAAGCACTCGAGCGCAAAAACTACGGTCCCGGCATGCATGGCCCGAAAGGCTCGCGCCGCAAGCAGTCCGATTACGCGGTCGCTCTCGCTGAGAAGCAGAAGCTTCGTTATCAATATGGCCTCCTTGAGCGCCAGTTCCGTCGCTATTTTCAAACCGCGCTCACCAGACGTGGCGTCACCGGCGAAATCCTTCTCCAACTCCTCGAGACACGTCTCGATAACGTCGTCTATCGCCTCGGCTTCGCGAATTCCCGCAACGGCGCACGCCAGATGGTTTCCCACGGCCACGTCTCGGTAAATGGCCGCAAGGTCAACATCGCCTCCTATAACGTGAAGGCTGGCGACACGATCGTGGTTAAAGACAAACCAGGCTCACGCCGTCTCGCGACGAAAAACATCGAGCTCACGCAGATTGCGCCGGTGCCGGACTGGCTCACCGTCGACAAGGACAACTTCACTGGCAAAGTATCGCGTGTTCCGACACGTGAGGAAATCGCGCCAATCGTCAACGAGCAGCTCATCGTCGAGTTGTATTCGCGTTAAACGAAATAGCGCCAACTAACAAATTCCAAAACGGCGGTCTTCGGGCCGCCGTTTTTTTTAGCGCGCCTCCAGCATCGCCAGCGCCTTGTCGTAGCTGCACCGCTCCAAAAAATGCCGTAGTTGCGGATCGATCTTCGGCGGAAGCTTCCCCTGCAGTGCCGTGATCCGCTCCGACGCCGCCTTCAATTTCTCCAAATGCGCCGCTGGATCGCGTTCGCGCAGTTCGCGATCACCAATCACCGCGAGTCGCTCTCGCAATGCGGAAGCAAGCTGATGATAGAGGTTTTCCATGGATCGAAAAATCTGCGTCATGGGCTGCGTGATGTCCAGTGCGCCGCACGTTAGCTCTTCGTTTTCACCGATTGGATGCGATAGCAGAGTTTTGTCAAACGGCCGTCTGCATCATGTTTGCCACCGCTTGTGGAGAGAGGCCGCGCTGACAAAGTGTTCGCACGCTGAGCGCGTCGTTACGTTTCGCGAGACGCTGGCCGTTTTCGTCCGTGAGCAATTCGCAGTGGTAAAACGCGGGCGACTCAAAACCGAGTGCGCGATAGAGTAGGAGCTGGCGAAAGGTGGAGACGAGCAAATCTTCGCCGCGCACGACTTCTGTGATTTGCATCGCAGCATCGTCTGCGACGACGGCGAGTTGATATGCGGGAATATCGTCTTTTCGCCAAACGAGGAAATCGCCGAAATCGCGACCGGCGACCGCCTTTTGCTCGCCAAGCCTGCCATCGCAAAAACCAAGCGTCTCTCCATCGGGCACACGAAAGCGCCAGCTCACGCCCGCAGGCGAGTTCGCGTCCGCAATTTTCCCCGCCGGCGGACGGCACGTGCCGGGATAGATCGGCTCCGCGTCTACGCCGGCGTGCTCGTGCGGCGCGACGAGCGCGTTGCGAACATCGCGTCGCGAGCAGGTGCACGGATAAATCCAGCCGCCAGCGCGCAGCCTTTCCCAGACGGAAGAATAATCGCGCTGACTCTGCACATAAGGCGCGTGCGGCCCGCCCACATCAGGACCTTCGCACCAGTTGAATTCAAGCCAGCGCAAATCCTCGATGATTGCATCGCAAAATTCCGACCGGCAGCGATCGCGATCAAGATCCTCGATGCGCAGCACGAGTTCTCCACCGCGGGCGCGCGCGCGTTCCTGCGCAATCCAGAACGTCCGCGCGTGGCCGAGGTGCAGATAACCAGTCGGCGAAGGCGCAAGTCGTCCGCGATAAGACATCGCGTAATTATCTCGGCGTAGCGCACGAGTTCAACTAGCTTTGCCGCATGTTTTCGCTGACTCGACAGGAACAGGCGCTGATTTTGTGCATTGCGCTGTCGCTCGTGGCAGGATCGGTGGTGAAACACTATCGCCGCGTCTGGCGCGAACAGCATCCATCGGCAGCGGCTTCGCCGAGCCCGTCGCTCCACGCGAAGGCTCTCTACGTCGTGCCTTAGCTACGGAATGATCACGCGGTAAAAACGCGCCGTGCCGATCGTCGCGCCCGCATCCGTGGCGCTGACTGCGCTGCCGGTGCCCGCGATTGGCGAGCCGACGTTGGTCCAGGTCGCGGTCGCTGCAGGCGAATCGGCGCGTTGCAGTTGGTAAACTTTGTTTTGAACAGTCGTCCAGCTCACACGCATATCTCCGTTCAAATTCTCAATCGCGATGATGCGAAACGCGGAAGTCGGATCGAGCGGGTTTGTGCCTTCGATGAACTCCAGCAAATTGGAAACACCGTCGCCGTCCGCGTCGTCGATCGCGCGCGACCGATCCGCGTCGTCGCCGGTTGCGTGATCGAAGTAAGCGAGCCGCCACCAATCGGGTATGCCGTCGCCGTCGCTGAAAACATCGGCTACTTTCCGCACTTGAATGCCCGAAATTCGCGCGTTGCCGACGAGCGGATCGAATTGAATCTCGAGCTGTCCGTCGGCGACAGCGGACGTGAACGTCCCCGATAGCGCGATATTTGCGCCGCCTGCTGTGGTAAAAATGTCGAAGTTCGAGAGCACAGCCTGGCCCTCAATCGAGACGTTAAACAAGCGCTGGTTAGGCCCGGTCGCGAACGTTTCCGCCTCGAGCAGTGTCGTCTCGTAAATGCCGGGCGGGCAATCGAACAGAAAACGAAAACTCGCGCTCGGAAGGCTATAGCGCTCGTGCTGATACAGTGTTTGCGCTTGCGCACAGATGCCGCTGATCGTGTTCGCTATGTTGCCGTTGGTGCCGGAGACGCAGCCGAATGAGCCGAGCGTGTAGGGCTGGTCTTTGATCCACGTGTTGCCATCGCAATCAACGACGTCGCTCGTGCCGCCCGCGCCGATGCGCTGCACGTAAGAGCCGGGCACATTGAAAAAGCGCACGTGCAGCGTGGCGAATGGCGAGACATTTCCGGACACGTCGATCGCTCGCGCGGAGAAAACGTGCGAGCCGTTGAGGAAATTCGCGCTGTTTAACGATAGACTCCACGTGTTTGTGCCCGTTGCGACCGCCCACGTGCCGCCATCGAGCTGCACTTCCACTCGCTGCACTGCGATGTTGTCCGTGGCTGTTCCCGTGAGTGTGAAGCCACCGGTAACGACGCTTTGATCGACGGGCGCGGTGAACGCCGCGGTTGGCGGCGTCGTATCGGAAAACGTCGAGGCAGCAGTTGTAAAACGTGATTCAAATGCGGCAAAAAACGTGTTTCCCGAAACCGCATCGGCTGCTGTTGGTGCGAGCAGCGCCGTGACAAGCGTTGATCCCGGCCAGCCTGAACCGATCGGCGTATAAGTCACAGTATCGTGCGCAGCGTTCCATGCGAACGTCCCGCTCGTTGTCGGCAATGTGCTGAACGCCGCTTCCACGCTCGCCGTATTCATCGCTTTGCTAAACGTCATCGTCAGCGGCGCAAATGTCGCCACGCTTTTGCTGTCATGCACCGGTGAGATGCCCGTCACGACTGGATCGAGCGGCAACACCTGCGATTGTGCGATGAAGATTTTCGCGCTCGTTGCTGGCATCGTGATAGACGGAAATTGCGGCGTGGAGTTGACCGTGATGGTTTCGTTTGGATTCAGCAAATTCACGCATGCCGTGCCGGCAGGATAAATCGTGCTGCGATTGGTCAGTGTTTGCGATGTGCCGGCGGTATTCAAAACGACAAACACTTCCTGCGAACCGAGCCGCCGCGAGTAAGCAAAAAGGCCGGGGCCATTCGGATTGTTCCATTGGTTCACGTGCGTGCCGATCAGGAGTGCCGGATACAATCGGCGAAAATTGTTTAACTTTGCGACAAGCTGAAACTCCGTGTGCGTTTCGTTAAAATTGTCGCCAACCGACGGTCCCTGCTCAAAACCACCCGCGAACATATCCTCGCGATTATTTGGATCGCTGCCGCCGTTGAATGCCTGTTCGGTGCCGTAGTAGAGGCACGGAATGCCGCGCACGGTGTAGAGAAACGCGAGCCCGACATTGAGTCGCGCGAGGTTGTTGTTCGCTTTACCTGTGTAGAGAAAACGTTGCTGGTCGTGATTGTCCAAAAACGTGACGAGCCGCATTTGCGCGACCGGATCGTAGTTTGCCGCGATCGCATTGAAGTGATCCTCAACTTGCTTGGTGTTGCTCGTGGCGGTGGCGAAGGTGCCGTTGATGTCGAAATAAAGCGGGTAGTCGAGTTCCGAATCGAGCTCGAACGCGCCGCCGCTTTTCGTGCCGGTGTAAGCGCCGACTGCTGTATCCGAACCATCAAGTTCTTCGCCGAACATGAAAAAATTCGACTTACCGATGCGCGTCGCATCCTGATGAATTTGCGGACACCACGACTGCCAGAAACCCTGATCGACGTGTTTTACCGTATCGATGCGAAAAGCGTCGAAGCCCGCCTGCTCAATCCAGAATTTGTAAATCGCAGCCATGTTGTTTTGCACGTAGGCCGTCTCGGTGCGGAAATCGTCGAGGCCGTTGAGCTCGCCGGTGGTCACCTGCGTCGTGTCGCTGAAATTCTGGATGTTGCCGAAGTTGTGGAAAAGCGACCCAGGTTGTGGATTCGTCGCATTGATGTCCCAAGGCGGCGGATATTGCTGCGTGTTGTCGTGGAAGCGTAACGTGTAGCCGCTGGCCTTGTAGTTCGGATAGCCGGAGTCGCCACTGTCGACGAGGTTGCCGCCGTGATTCACGACGATGTCGTCGATGACGAGAATGCCTTTCGTGTGCGCGCTTTGAATCATGTGCTGCAAGTTGGCCATCGTGCCCCAGTGCGGATCGACCGAGTAAAAATCGCGGCCGCCATAGCCGTGGTATTGCCCCACCGTGTTTAACACCACGGGCGAAATCCAAATCGCCGTCGCACCGAGCGATTTGATGTAATCGAGCTTTTGCTCGATTCCCTTGAAGTCGCCGCCGTGAACCGCCTTGCTCGCCACAGGATCGTAGTTTCCATCCGCATTGTTGTTAGACGAATCGCCGTCGAAAAAACGATCGGTTAGAATTTGGTAAACGTTCTGTTTTTGCCAAAAAGTGAGATCCTGCACTGTAAACGTGAACGGCACGGCCTGTGCGACCGATTCGACCTCGGTGGTGTTCGATTGCGTGTCCGTGCCGTAAATGAACGTCGGCAGATGATCGCTGTATGGAATCTTCAGGTAATACTGGATCGTATCGCCGGCGCTGAACGCGGACGCCGGAATTGTGGCCGAGTAGTATTTGTTGTTCGCGCTCTGGTTCAGGAATGCCATTGCGGCGGACGACCATGTGTTAGCGGTTGTTTTTTTGTAAAAAACCGTGCTGCCGGTCTGCAACTGATTGCCTGCTTCGCCGGTGCCTTGAAATTGATTGCCGCTGTAGATGGTAACGTTCGTGCCGGGCGTAGCGGTGAATGGCGCGCGCATGCTCGTGGTCGTGCCGGCGGGATCGGCGTTGTTCGGGATGTGCCACGCATTTCCCACACGCGCCGCAAACGTGCCGCTGGTTGTGAGGATCAGACGATCGATCCGGATGCCGTCTTCGCGCATCCAGATGTTCACCGTGTGCGTGCCTGTCGAGCTGACGGAAATGCTCGCTGCACCCGAGCCTTGCAGCGTGTTACTCCACTGCCAGACGTTGTATTGGCTTAGCGTGAGTGCAACGCTGTTGGTGCCGTCGATCCCGACAAAAGCCGAGTCGTCCGTGTTCGCAGCCGCCGACGCCCGCATCCAAATATAATGCGTGCCGGTCGTATTGAAATTGACCGTGTATTGCAGTTCCGGGCTGCTCGATCCGGCGCTCAGTCCCGCGCCATTGTTCGGCAAACCTTCCATGTAACCGCTCCCGCTGAAACCGCTGAAGCTGTTTCCAAAATCCCACTCGTGTGAACTGCGCGGCGAAAGATTCGCGTTGTAACTCTCCGCCTCAATGACAACAACGCCGCCCGATTCGCTGACGCTCTGTGCTGTAACGCGCGATGCCGCGATGGCCAATCCGAGCAGCCACCACGGCACCTTTTTCATAAGCGCGTCACTTCACCCTTAAGCGCGCACTGCGCGGCGCCGGCGCTTCATCGCGAGCAATGCCGCACCGAGGCAAATACTCGCCCATGTGGACGGTTCCGGCACGGCCATCACAGCAACATCGTTGCCAGTTGAATTAAAAGTCCCGGTGCCGGCATTCGCTTGGTAGTTGATTGCGAACTCCTGCCCGCCAAAGTTGATTGTCCGATAGCCGCCGGAGATCGCATCCGGCGCTGCATCATTGGAAAACGCAAAAGAGCCGCCGTTTAGCACCTGCGAGGCCGCGCCAATGATGATGAAGAATGTGTCGCCATCGAAAGAGGAAGCCGTGCTCGCGTTCTTGATTGTTGCGCCGTAACCGTTGATGAGCGAGCCGACAAGCTGAACATTATTTAAAGCGACCGATCCGCCACCGCTGATCGAGATTTGATCGTAAGAACTTCCGGCAGTTGTGCCACCGAGTTCGATGTTCAAACTCGCCTTGCCCGTCGTGCTGCCGCTGCTGCCGAGCGAGAGATTACCAGCGACATTGAGTTTACCGACCGTCGAAGTGCCACTGCCGCCCGTGTCGCCCGGCGAAAGCGTGCCGCCGCTGCTCGCATTGCTGGTAACGGAAAGAGCGGTCACACTCGACGTCGTGTTATTTCCACTTGCCAGAGTTGCGCCTGCCGCAACGCTCGTGGACGACCCAGTAACCGCACCACTAACGATGACTTTGCCAGAGCTAACCGTGGTAGCACCGCCATAGCTATTCGAACCGCTGAGTATCAAGGTTCCGGTGCCTGCATAAGTCACACCGCTGGCTGTCGAGCCTCCGCCATTGGAGATCGTCGAGTTCACAACAATGTTTCCGCTGCCGTTGTAATTAAACGTGCGATTGGTGCTACTGTTTGCCAGCGCGATGCCGCCGCTAAATGTTGTCGTCCCAGTATTATTGACCGTGATTGTCGGCGACGTGCTTGTATTGGTGAATAAGCCGGCAAAGGTTAGATTGTTAGAACCCGTAATCGTAAAGCTGCCTGAGCCGGAGTTGCTCAAGTTTGTCGCGTTTGCGATGCTATGCGCTCCTCCGGATGCAAGAATCGTTGATCCGCCAGTAAGGGTAAACGTTCCCGTGCCCAACGCGTTATCATGACCTATTCCCAATGTGCCGCTCGTCAGAGTGGTTCCACCAGCATAAGAGTTACTGCCGGAAAGAATTTGCGAGCCGTTATTCAATGCCACCGTGATCGCCAGGTTTGCAGGGGTGCTGGCAGTGATTGTGCCGCCGAAGGAATAGTTACCATTCCCTCCTAATGTCAATGTCTTCGGAGTTGCGCTGGTATTTGTAACAGTGCCCGTTCCATTATTTAGTCCTGCAATCGTATTGCTGTTATTATTAATATCCAGTGTTCCGCTTGACGAAACTGAAACCACATTGCTTGAGTTCAGGGCATTCGCGCTGCCTAACTTCAATGTTCCAGCTTGAACACTAATTGCGCCCGTGAGCGAGTTTGAACCACTTATGCGGACTGCATTCGTCGACGCGTTATTTACTGTGAGACCGCCGGAGCCGCTCATATTTCCTGACAAGAGAAAATCATTGCTGGTGCCTGTCCCTTGAGTTGAGACAGTCAAGCTATTATTCAGTGTGACATTGGCTCCTAAGGTAACGTTCGTAGTCGTGGCCTGGAGAGTGTTCGTTCCAGATCCGCCTACAGTAATCGCTCCGCTGTTATAAGTCTGGTTATTGCTTAGAACCAATGTTGCATTTGAAGAGGTCGTTCCAAAGGCTATTGCATTCACGCCCGCACCGCCTAATGCATTGGCGTTGTTACCCGCGGTCAACGTGCCGGAGTTAATTGTAATTCCGCCCGTGAAACTATTGCTGCCGGATAGACTGAGATTACCCGCGCCGCTCATTGTCAGGCTGCGCGACGTATTTCCGTTGTCCGTGCCGTTGACGATGTTACCAGTTAAAGAAATCGTTCCACCGGCGGCAGGATTAAATACCACACCACCATCAAGCGTGAGATTGCCGCTAAGCGTGGATGTTCCAGAGGAGTAGCTGCTGGAGATCGTTCGTGTGCCAGTGCCAAGGCCCGTGCCAGTATCGGCTTTGTTGGTTCGGATCGAGTTAGTGATGGACAGTCCGCTAGAGTTAAGGTTCAGACTCGCATTGATATTACCGAAGGTTGTCGTGCCATTTCCAATAAACACCGACGAAGTTCCCATTGCGGTATTGTTCAAAACGGCAATGGTGCCGGAATCCACGGTTGTCGAGCCGCTGTAGGTATTACTGTTGCTGAGCGTCAGCGTGCCGGTTCCGGCGTAGTTGACCACTCCCGTGCTTGCGTTTGTAGAGCTATAGATCGCACCGCCGCCGTTGATGTTGATGTTGCCAGCGCCACCAAAAGACATTGTGTTTCCTTTGATGTCCATGCCGGTAGCTGTATCGGTGGAATTAGCGCGTGCCTGAGTAATATTGAGGGTGCCGCCAGCGGATTGGTTGATCGCCAGTCTGGAATCCAGTGCAATGTGACCGCTCAAAGTATTCGTTCCGCTGGTGGCAAGCGAGTTCACCGCCAGTGTTCCGGAAGTGTTGCTGGATACAGAGTTGATCGTGTTGCTGAAAGTCTGGCCGCCGGTTGACGATGTAAGCTGCAAAGTGCCGCCTTTCGTTAAATCCTGATTTCCCGTGTTTCCAAAATCGCCACCGAGCCGGATTGCCGCAGCGCCACTCATGTTGCCGCTGCTGCCAACATTCAGTGTTCCATTATTCATCACATACCAATCTCCCGATGTAACCGTCCCGTTGATGACTGCGGTATTACCGGCGCCGCTTGTCGTGAATCCAATCCATTTCGTGCCGATATTGATGGTGTTGTTAAAGGTGACGGTTTGCCCCGAGCCGAACATTTTCAATCCGGCAACCGAACCGGCTGCGCTGAGTGTCGCTGTGCTACCAAACGTTAGATTTCCGTTCACGGCATTGATCTCGCCCGAAGTTGCACTCCCGGAAAAAGTGATCGGAGCATTGATGTTTTGATTTACTGTAGAATCATTTTCGAGCTTCGGAACAGTTCCACCGAAATCGAACAATGTGATGGTCGTTCCGCTTAAGGTGAAGGTGACCGGGCTGCTGATGTTTTCAAACGTAATACGATAACCGCTATAGGTGCTCGCGTTATTAATCGTTGTGTTTCCGCCGCGGCCTGCAGTTACCCATGCATTACCGATAAAGAGGTTGTTGTTGCTGCCAAAGCCATTGTCCCAGTTGCTGGAAGTTTGCATGTCGGTGCTCGTGGTTCCCTTCCAGCCGGTGGAAGTCTGCGCGAGCGAGTTCGAACCAATGGCCAATGCAAATGCGACGATCAGGCACTTTATCGCGGCTGCTTTGTTGAATTGATCGTGTGCGACAAAAAGCGCGAGCCGCAAAGAGCGAATCGCCGGGAAGTGGTGGGACGATTTCATAGAAGGTGGGGAATGAGCCGAGCATATAATATGTTTTTCGGGCTGCAAATTGACCGTTGCGATACCGTTCAATCAGAAGCCGTCCTCTGACATTTCTCACCTATAATAACTTACTTTTGGGCGCCGAATCGCCATCCTGTCATCATCCGACGGGGATCTTTATTACGCGCAATAGTCCCGCATCGCGGCGAGCATTTCGCGCACGGCGGTTTCCATTCCGACAAAGGTGGCGCGCGAAACGATCGAGTGACCGATATTTAGCTCGGCGAGATGCGGAAGCCGCAAAATATCGCGGATATTCGTGTAGTTGATCCCGTGGCCGGCGTTGACTTGCAGTTGCAATTCGTCGGCGAAGACTGCGGCTTCGGCGAGATACTTCAATTCCTGCTCGCGCGCTTTGCCGGTCGCGTTTGCGAATGCGCCGGTGTGCAGCTCGATTGCGTCCGCGCCGATTTTTTTCGACGCCTCGACCTGGCCCGGCGATGGATCGATGAACATGCTCACGCGCACACCGGCCGATTGCAGCCGTTGGATGGTCGGCTCGAGTTGTTTAAAATTGCGGATCACGTCGAGCCCGCCTTCCGTCGTCACTTCGCGGCGGTTCTCCGGCACGAGGCAGACGTCCTCCGGCAAAATCTGTAGTGCGATCGCCAGAATCTCCGGCGTGTTTCCCATCTCGAGATTCAGCTTTGTCATCACGCTTTCGCGCAGCCGCTGCACGTCGCGATCCTGGATGTGCCGCCGGTCCGCGCGCAGATGCACCGTGATTCCATGCGCACCGGCGCGCTCGCACTCACTCGCCGCCGCGAGCAAATCCGGCTCGACGTTTTCTGCGTCCGGCGTCTCCGCGTAGCGCGCTTGTCGCAGCGTGGCGACGTGATCGATGTTAACGCCGAGTTTCAAAGACATGATTTTTATATCCGCAGATTGCGCAGATTGTCGCAGAGATCAAAAATCTGCGGCATCTGCGGATTGCTTTAGTGCCGGAAATGCCGCACGCCTGTAAACACCATCGCGATCTTTCGTTCGTTCGCGGCCTTGATCACTTCCTCGTCACGCACCGAGCCCCCAGGCTGAATCGCACACGTCGCGCCGGCTTCAGCGGCGGCGATGAGTCCGTCGGGGAAGGGAAAAAACGCGTCGCTCGCGATCGCGCTGCCGGCCAGCGAAAGGCCCGCATCCGCCGCTTTCCAGATCGCGATGCGCGAGGCATCGATGCGCGACATCTGGCCTGCGCCGATGCCGAGCGTGCGATCTTTCGCGGCGTAGACGATCGCATTCGATTTCACGTGTTTAACTACGCGCCATCCGAAAATCATCGCCTGCATCTCCGCCTGCGTCGGCGGACGCTCCGTGACGACCTTGCTCTCGAGCTTGTCAAATTCCTTTGCGTTCCGCACATCGCGATCCTGCGCGAGCACGCCGCCGATCACCGAGCGGAGATCCAGATCCTCCTTTTTCTCCGGCATCGACAGCTTGCGCATGAGCCGCAGGTTTTTCTTCTTCTGCAAAATCGCGCGCGCCTCCGCATCGAACTCCGGCGCGATGATCACCTCGGAAAAAATCTCGCTGATCGCCTTTGCCAGCGGCTCGGTCAGCGGGCGATTGCAAATGATGATTCCGCCGAACGGCGCCTGCTTGTCCGTCGCGAACGCCTTGTCCCACGCCGCCTTCAAGTCCGCGTCGCTGCCGATGCCGCACGGGTTCGTGTGTTTTAAAATCGCGACCGTCGGCTCCGTGAATTCGTCGATCAAAAGCGACGCCGCGCTGATGTCCAAAATGTTGTTAAACGAGAGTTCCTTCCCGTGCAGCTTCTGGAAATGCTCGTCGAAGTTCCCGTAGAGCGTCGCCTGCTGGTGCGGGTTCTCGCCGTAGCGCAGCCGCGCGCCGAGCGGCAGGCAGAGCGAAAACGCACACGTTGTCTCCTGCTCCTTGTTGAAAAAGTTCGCGATCGCGCCGTCGTATTTCGACGTGGTGACGAATACTTTGATCCCGAGCCGCTCGCGCAGCTTCAGCGTCGTCTCGCCATCATTGTTGCGCATGTCCTCCAGCACGTCCGCGTAATCCGCCGGATCCACCACCACCGTCACCGAGCGATAATTCTTCGCCGCGCTCCGCAGCATCGACGGCCCGCCGATGTCGATATTCTCGATCGCCTCATCGAGCGTCACGTCCGGCTTCGCGACCGTTTGCTCGAACGGATACAAATTCACCACGACCATATCGATCGCCTCGATGCCGTGCTTTTTCGCCTGCGCCTCGTGGTCTTCATTGCCGCGCAGATAAAGCAGTCCGCCGTGAACCTTCGGGTGCAGCGTCTTCACGCGCCCGTCGAGAATCTCCGGCGAGCCCGTGTATTCCGAGATCTCCGTGCACGGGATATTCTCGCGTTTCAAAAGCGCCGCCGTCCCGCCGGTCGAGATGATTTCCGTATCCATTTTCACGAGTTCGCGGGCGAAATCGACGAGTCCGGTCTTGTCCGAAACGGAAATGAGCGCACGTTTGATTTTCATAAAGGCGACAGAGGCTAGTGCTTCGTCGCGACGGGGTCAATGCGTAGGAAACGGAGGAGAAAAGAGCGCTCAGCGGCACTTTCTTCGACAACGTCACCGGCAAAACGGAATCGTTCACCGGCGCGGTATTTCAAAAGCAAAGCATGGCCGCCGGCTTTTATCTCAGCGGAACGGAAGCGACCTCGTGCAGTTGACGCCCAAGTAAGCGTCAAAAGGTTGCAGTCGCGGCTCCGCGTGGGGATGAAGAGCGAAACGTGAGCATGCGGAGGCCGTTGAGGCAGACGAGAACGGTGCTGCCTTCATGACCGACGACGCCAATGGGGAGCGGCAGTTTGAAGCCGAGCGCGGAGATGATGAGCACGAGGATCACGCCCATTGCGAAGGTAAGGTTTTGGTAAATGACGCGCCGGGCTTGCCGGGCGAGGTCGAGGGCGAAGACGATGTTTTGCAGGCTGTCGCTCATCAGGACGACGTCTGCGGTTTCCATCGCGACGTCGGTGCCGGCGGCCCCCATGGCAATGCCGACCGTGGCCGCCGCAAGGGCCGGGGCGTCATTGACGCCGTCGCCCACCATGGCCACGGGGCCGATGCCCTTGAGTTCCTTGATCACGCGCACTTTGTCCTCGGGAAGAAGATCGGCATGAAATTCATCGACTCCGGCGAGCTTTGCGATGGCCCGGGCGACACGGGTATTATCGCCGGTGAGCATCACGACGCGCTCAATACCGTTAAGTTTGAGTTGCTGGATGACGGCGGCGGCATCCGGGCGCAGGACATCGGCGATGGCGACGGCTCCGAGAAGTTTGGCGGTGCCCGCCCTTTCGTCGAGTTCGCCGACGATCACGCAAGTCTTTCCCTCGTCCTGCAGAGTCGCGATCTGCGAGTTGAAGGTTTCGGAGATGACGACATTCTGCCGGTTGAAATAGCGCGCATTGCCGACGCCGATGCGTCTCTCGCCGACCAGCCCGCTCGCGCCTTTTCCGGAGATGGACTGGAAGCCGGCACATTCCTCCAGCCTCACGCCGCGTTGGTGGCACTCGGTGACGATGGCTTGCGCGAGCGGATGCTCGGACTTTGCCTCGACGGCGCCGACGAGACCGAGCAATGCCAGCGCGGCCGCATCGGGCGTGGCACGAAAATCAACAACGCGGCCATCGACGACCACATCGGTGACGCGCGGTTTGCCCTCGGTGAGCGTGCCGGTTTTGTCGAAGGTCACAACCTTCACCGTGGCCGCGCGTTCGAGGTGCACGCCACCTTTGAACAGGACGCCCCGCCGTGCCGCACCGCCGATGGCGGAAAGGATGGAGGCGGGCGTGCTGATGATGAGCGCGCACGGCGAGGCAACGACCATCACCGTCATGGCGCGGTAAAACGTCGCCTGGAAAGGCTCGTGCAGAAAAACCATCGGGATGGCGATGAGAGCGAGGGTGAAGAGGATGACGCCCGCGGCGTAGAACTGCTCGGCGCGATCGAGGAAACGCTGCGTATTCGCTTTCTCCGACTGCGCCTCCTCCACCATCCGGACCAGCTTTTCAATGGTGGAATCCTTCGCGAGCTTGGTGACGCGGATTTCGAGTCCGCCAGTCTGATTGATCGTCCCCGCAAAAACGGGATCGCCCACGGTCTTCGAGACCGGCATCGACTCTCCGGTGATCGACGCCTGGTCGATGGCGCTGCTGCCTTCGATGATCACGCTGTCGAGCGCGATGCTCTCGCCCGGCCGCACCACGAGCACATCGCCGACAAGGAGTTCTTCGACCGGGAGCAGCACGGTGCGTCCATCGCGGCGCACGAGCGCTTTCTCCGGGCGCAGCTTCATCAGCGACTTGATCGCCTTGCGCGTGCGGTCCATGGCGTAGGCTTGCAGGACATTCGAGAGCGAAAAGAGGAAGAGCAGCATCGCTCCCTCGAACGGTGCATTGACGACCGCGGCGCCCAGCGCGGCGAGAACCATCAGCAGATCGACGTCGATCGTCCATTGGCGCAGCGATTGCAGCCCGGCACGCACCCCGAAGTATCCGCCCGCGAGATATGCGCCGGCGTAAAAGACATCGTGCCACCCCACGCCCAGCTTCGCCGTGACCCAGCCGGTGATCATAAAGACGAAGGTGAGCGCCATGCAGAGCGCTTCGAGGCGGTCCCCGGTCGTCCAATGCACGAGCCACTCGCGGACGTTGGCTGGCGTTTCCTCCTTTTCCAGCTCGTAGCGTTTCACCGGCGCGCCTGTCTCGCGCACGCGCTCGATCACCTGTTCCTCGGAAAGGCGCGCATCATCGAAAGTTACCGTCATGACGCCGCCCATGAACGTCGCCCGCGCCCGCCGGATGCCTTCGATCTTCTGCGCCTTGCGCTCCAGCTTTTGCTCCGCCGCTCCCGAGGCGCGACCGCTGAGTCGCAGGATCGCCTTGCAGTATTGCTGATGGCCCGCCGGCGCGAGCTTCTCTGCGACTTTCCGCACGCCTTCGTCAGAAATGACGCTCGGATCGAACTCGATGGTCAGTGCGTGATTCACCGTATCCACGTCGGCGCGCAACACGCCCGGTGCAGCGCTCGGGATCGGGACGGATTCAGGGTTCGCGTCGGTGCTCGCAGGCTCTTTCATGCTAATGCCGCGAGCGCGCGTCGTTGTCCGTGCGGCACACGATAGATTTCGATTCGCTGGTCTTCATGATTCTCCGAGTCGGAGTATTTCACGAACACCCTTGTCGCGCTCGCCATTTATTGCCGAATGGCAGACCGATCCTCGATCAGCACGATTTGCGGCGCGCCTGCTGTGTCCACCGCGCAACGTATCCCACGAAAAGCAACGCCGCTATCGGCTGCACTGACATCGAGTAGATGCTTTTCCGGAAATGGAAAAAGCTGTTGAGCTGCAAGGCGAATACAAGCACTGCGTAACACGCGGCGATCCACCAACGCATTCCGCGCGATGCAGGAAGCGAAAACGCCTCGACAAGCGCCAGCGCCACAGGCGGACCGAGCAGAATGTAAGTCGCCGATTCCGTCGCAGGGCCGCAGAGCAACATCCAGCCGGTCACGAGCGAAAGCAAAACCACAAACACCTTATCCCGCGGCCAACCCGAGCGCCGGCCGGCGATGCACACGAGTGCCACGGCACCGCCGCTCGCCATCTGGATCACCGTGTAAAAATGCTCGCTGATCGTGACATGCGCCAGCCGCAGCAGCATCCAGAGATCCCGCGGCGCGATGTCCATCTTGTAAAGCTGCCGGTTATCCGCGTGGCGCGTCGCGAACCATCGCTGATACTGATCCAGCACATAGGCGGGCCGTTGAAAAAGGAATGTAGCCGCGCCGAGCAACAACAGCGCAAGCAACAACCTCCACGCATAGCGTCGCGGAAAAAGCGCCGTGAGTAGAAGCCCCACCGCGAGCGGATAGATTTTAAAATAGGTCGTCAGCGCCACACACATTGCCGCGACGCCCCATCGCTCTTCGCGCGCGGCCAGCAACGCGATCATGCTCATCCCGATGATGATTGGGTTCACCTGCCCGTTATTCATATTGCCGATCGACAGCGGGAGCAGCAGCAGAAACACAAAAGCCCAATGCCTCCGTGTGATTCCCTTTTGCACATCCATTCGCAGCCACCACACCACCGCGCCCAGGTAAACCGCGACATTCAGCGCCCGCCACACGATTTCGCCCGCCGCTCCCGGCAGCAGGGAAAAGGGGGCGAACAACGCCGCCGCCAGCGGACTGTAAACAAACCCGCGAGAGTAGGAGTAAAGCTCCACTCCGTGCAGCCAGCTCCTCCCCGCCATCGCAAAAGTAGTGAACACGGTATTGCGCGCATGTCCAAACGCGAGGCGAACGCAAACTCCCGCGAACGCGATGCACCAGAGAGCTGTCACCGTCCACTCGAACCGGGACAATTTTGCGGAATGACAATCGCCGTGTCCCATTTCGGGGTCAGTTTGCATGGTTGTGATCCCGCACGCGCTGCCGGTCGGCGTTTGATAACCGCGCTCGCAATGAGTCAATGTGCACGCGAGAGCTTTCCATGCTGAAATGGCCGGCGCGTTACAGAGCGGTTACATTTCGGCAATTCCAAAGAACGGGATCAGGGAAAACCCCTAGAAAATCGCAAGGAAAAGGATGGCTGGCTGGCGATTGACTCTCCGAAGCGGTTTCCGAACTATTCTCGCGTTTGAAAGCGACTGCTCCAGAGGTAAAAACGCACGGCCTCAGGCCGAACGGTTCATCGTCCGCTGCGACGGCCCGGTCAGCACTCAAACCCAATCGGTCCGAGCCGAAAAAGGATTGGTCGGATTCCAAATCCGACCAGTCGGAACCCCTTCCGGTTAATCCAAAACGCAATCCGGCCAGTCGAAATCGAGTTTCGACCAGTCCGATCCGGAATCCGATCAATCCAAAATGGAATCGGATCGATGGAAATCGAAATCGGATCGATCCGAATCGGATTCCAACCAGTCCAATCCGGATTTCGACTGGTCCAAAGCCATTTCCGACTAGTCCAAATCGGAATTCGACTAGTCAGATTTCAAATCCGACCAGTCCAAAATCGATTCCGACCAGTCCTTTTCGGCATCCGATCAATCGAATTTCGGATTCGTTCGATCCAATTTCGCGTCCGTTCGACAAAACCCGCCATCGACTCGAACCAAACCGCGCCGGCTTTCGGCTCCGTTGAGCCGGAAATCCACGGAAGAGCGTCTCTTTCGTGGCAACAACCAAAAAGAACAACAAAAAACAAACTAAACGAACACTACCATGAGCAAAATCAAAGCAATCCTCGATTTCAGCGGCTATTCCGCCGGTGATCTCGGTCCCATTGCGCAAACTATCCACGATTCGATGCTGGGCAATGCAGCCACCTTCACGTCGCCGCCGGTGACGATGCCGTCGTTGCAAACCCTCATCGATACCTTCGACCAGAAACTCGCCGCCAAGGCGAGCCGCGCCACGGTCGACATCGCCGCGTTCAATGACGCGCGCGAGGCGCTCGAGATCGCGCTGGCCGATCTCGGCAGCTACGTGAACCAGGTGGCAAAAGGCGACGCCACCATCGTCGCGCTCAGCGGCTTCCCGTCCTACGACACCGCGCGCACGATCGACACCTCACCGCCCGCCGCGCCGGAAAACCTCACCGTGCGCCAGGGCGACCTCAGCGGCTCATGCGTCGTCCGTTACCGCCCCGACCGCACGCCGAGCATGAACGACATCGAGACCTGTCTCGGTGATCCGAACGTGGAGGCGAACTGGAAACACTACGGCACGTTTAGCGGCGGCAAGGCGACGCTCGACGGCTTCACGCCAGGCACGACCGTCTGGATCCGCGTCCGCACCATCGGCCTCAAAGGCGTCATGGGCGCATGGAGCGACCCAGGAAAGATCATCGTGGTGTAAAAATCCGGGCTGCCGGAAAGGAATCACCGCAAGTCCGCAAAGGGCGCGGAGTCAGCAATGGCTCCGCGCTTTTTTTAAGTCGTGTAGATCGTTACTCCAGGCTTACCAGTCCTGCACGTATTGCGTAGCGCACCAGTGCGGCAATATCGCGCACACATAGGCGCTGCATGATTCTTCTGCGATGCCATTCGATGGTTTTATGATCAAGGTTCATTGCGCCGGCAATTTCCTTGGCGTTCATTCCGTTGGCGAACATGCGGACGATCTCGCGTTGCTGCGGAGTGAGTATCGACGGTGCGTCGGTCTTCGCGATCATCTCCATGAGGGATGGGGTGATGTAGGTTTCGTTGGCCATGACTTTTTGCAGGGCGAGGTTGATTTCGTAGGGGAGCGAGTTCTTGAGGAGGTAGGCGGATGCGCCGGCTCGCAATGCGCCCGCGACGCAGTGCTCGTCGCCCATGATGGAAAGGATGATGACTTTCACATGCGGCGCTTCTTTACGAATGCGCTCGGTGGCTTCGATGCCGGTGACCTCCGGCATCATGATGTCCATGAGGACGACGTGCGGTTGCTTTGCCAGGGTGAGGTCGATGGCTTCCGCGCCGTTTGCGGCCTCGGCGATGACTTCCACTCCTGCGCACGCCTCGACGAGGCTGCGCAGGCCTGCGCGAAAGATCGCGTGGTCGTCGGCAATCACGAGTTGCAACATCTGTCCCCCTGCGTTCATCGCTTGTTGCCCGCGGAGAATGCCGGAAAGCGGTGCGCACGGCAAGAGAGTCGCGCGGGAGAAAAATCGGTAACGTTTCGCTTTACCGCTTAAATAGGTTCCGCGTTGCAAGGCCGGTGGATGTTGTCATTCTGCGGCGAATGATTGCTAGATACCTCCCCCTGTTTGCGGCTCTCTTTTTTTCTACGCCCCTCTTTGCACAGCGACAGACGCGGGAGCTGGCGGACGGATGGAAGTTCATCAAGGCGGAGGTCGCGCCGGACGCGGCGGTGGATGCATCGTGGAAAAACGTGTCGGTGCCGCACACGTGGAACGTGATCGATGGACAGGATGGCAAGGCCGCCGAGCCGCAGTATCCGGAAGGTTACTATCGCGGCCCCGGCTGGTATGCGCGCGGGCTGGATGTGCCGGCAGCGTGGAAAGGGAAGCGCGTGTTCATTCGCTTTGAGGCGGCGTCGCTGGTTGCGGATGTGTATGTCAACGGCCAGCACCTCGGGCAGCATCGTGGCGGGTTCACGGCGTTTTGTTATGAGCTGACTTCGCTGCTGCGTTTTGACGGAAAAGATGCGTTGCGTGTCCGCGTGGACAACTCGCATTTTGAAGATGTCCCGCCGCTCTCGGGCGACTTCACGATTTTCGGCGGCATCTATCGGCCCGTGCATCTGCTCGCGACGGATACGGCGTGCATCTCGCCGCTCGATTTCGCGTCGCCGGGCGTTTACGTCACGGAAAAGTCGGTGACGAAGGAGTCGGCGAGCATCGAGGTAAAGGCGCTTGTTTCCAATGGCGGAGAAGCGGGGAAACTGCGTGTCGAAGCTGAGATCAAGAATGCCGCAGGCAAGTCCGTGGCGAAGCTCGACAGCGAGCAACAAGTCGAGCAGGGAAAGACGGAGCCGGTCGCGCAGACTTTCACGATCCCTACTCCGCACCTCTGGAATGGCCGCAAGGACGCGTATCTTTACTCCGCACTCGTGCGGGTGATTCGCGACGGCAAAACTGTGGATGAAGTGACGCAGCCGCTCGGGATTCGCACGGTGCAAATCACGGAGGAAAAAGGTTTCCTGCTCAATGACGAGCCATATCCGGTGCACGGCGTGAACCGTCACCAGGAGCGGAAGGACAAAGGCTGGGCGTTGAGCAAGGCCGATCATGACGAAGACCATCGCTTGATGCTGGATCTAGGTGTCACAGCGATCCGGCTCGCGCATTATCCGCAGAGCGACTACTTCCACGATCTGTGCGACCGTAGCGGGCTGCTGCTCTGGAATGAGGTATCGCTGGTCAACGAGACGCGCGACAAGCCGGAGTTTGCCGCGAATGCCGAGCAGCAATTCCGCGAGCTGATTTTGCAGCGCTACAATCATCCGAGCGTGACGTGGTGGGGATTATTCAACGAGCTGGATAACAAGCCAACGCCGCACCCCGAGCCTTTGCTGGAGCGGCTGAAGGCGGTGGCGAAGGAACTCGATCCGTCGCGGTTGATCGTCGCGGCGTCCGATCACCGTAAAAAGGCTTACAACCAGATCCCGGACCACCTTTGCTACAATGCGTATCCGGGCTGGTATGGCGGAACGCCTGAGCAGATGAGCCACATCATCAACGATGTCTCCGCCGAGTTTGGCGGAAAGCGCATCGCGATGAGCGAATACGGTGCCGGTGGCGGCCCTCACCAGCACCAGGAAGGCGTTCCGGCCAAGCCGGACCACAAGGGAAAGAATCACCCCGAGGAGTGGCAGGACTTTGTCCATGAAAAGGACTGGGCGCAGATGCGCGACAACCCGAAGCTATGGGGGACGTTTCTCTGGGTGATGTTCGACTTCGCGTCCGATGACCGGAATGAAGGCGAGCAACCGGGCATCAATGACAAGGGTCTCGTAACGCACGACCATAAGTTGAAAAAGGACGCTTACTATTTCTACCAAGCCAACTGGACCGACAAGCCGATGGTCTACATCGCTTCACGCCGGAATACGCAGCGCACACAAGCGGCCACCGGGGTGAAGGTCTATTCGAATTGCGCGGAAGTAGAGCTAAAGGTCAATGGACAATCCGCCGGCAAAGTAACGCCCGATGAGGTGCGTGTTTGCCATTGGGAAAACGTGCAGCTCAAGCCGGGACGCAATCGGATCGAAGTATCCGCCAAAGCAAACGGCGATAAGTTGACCGATACATGCGAGTGGACGCTGCAAGCCGCCGCAGCCACACCTGCGCCGGGTCAGCCGGCACAATAATAGCCCGCTACTACAGGCGCTTTTCTCTCTTTCCATTAGTGAGAAGCTAGAGATTGTCTGGCGGTTGCAGGTTGAGAGTCGCAGAAAATTGGCAACAAAGGGTGTAAGCTTTGCAAGGTGCGTGCAGCGGTGCAGGGCGGCCCATGGTTGAATTTCATGCGAAACCTAAAGAAAGGGCCCTCCCATGACACTCTACATCCGGAATCTTTCTCCCTCCGCGACAGCCGACGATCTCTCCTTGCTATTCCATCAATTTGGAAAAGTGAGACGCGTTCATCTTGCGGCGAACGGCGCTTATCATGCCGCGTTCGTTACGATGAACTCGCGGGACGAAGCGGATTCAGCCCGCCATTTCCTGAACGGCAAAGACCTTAAAGGCCAGCCGCTCGAAATCGTGAATGCCCCTGAGTTTCGCCATTCGGCGAATTAGCATGCGGGCAGGAACAAGGACGCAGCGGACGGAAATCGGAAAAAGATTCACCAAGCTACTGCTACCGCGCGCGTTTGTCGCCTTCGTCGATGACGATATGTTGCTCGTCGAGCAACGTCCCGCTGGAGAACCAGAGCTGGACGATTGCTCTGTCGAGTTCCGCCTTGGCGGCGAGTTCACGCGTGCGCGCATCGTAGAGTTTTCTTTGCGTGTCGATCACGTCAAAGGCCGAGACCTGGCCTTGCTCGATGCGTTTGTTTTGAATCTTCATCGCTTCCTCGCCGAATCGGCGCGACTGCCGTGCCGTTTCGACGTGCTGCAGGTTCGTCTTGATGCGGCTGATCGCGGTGTCGACATCGACGTCGATGGTCAGCTCGGTTTGTTTGATTTTTAAAAGCGCCTGCTCCTTGAGTCCTTTCGCTATGTCGAGCTGCGCGCGGCCTTGCACGTTGAAAAGAGGGATCGATGCGACGATGCCGACTGACCACTGGTGCGCCTGTCCTTGAAAGGTGCGGTCCCATGCCTGGCCCATGTCGGTGGCGAGGCCGTTGAGTCCATAGCTGCCGACGAGGTCGAGCTTCGGCAGCATTTGATTTCGCGCAAACCGCAGCCGGATGTTTTCCGTCTCGGCCTGGTGCAGTGCGATTTTGTAGTCGAGGCGATTTTCAAACGCAGTGCGCTTCCATTCGATCGGATCGAGCGGCGGCACGGCAGGCGACTTCAAGCCATTGGGCACAAACACGCGCGTGTCTTCCGGCGAAACGTCGCGCAAAATCACACGCTTTAGCGCGAACTGGCGTTCGTTGAATTGGCCTTTGGCCGCGATCAATATTTCCTGGTCTTCGGACATCGCGACTTGTGCCTGCCGGATATCGATCGGCGACATTAGCCCGACATCGACGCGCCGCTGGTTTCCCTGCACAAGATTCTGATCGGCGGCGATGGCTTCCTCGCGCACGCGGATATTTTGCTGAGTATAAACCATGTCGAAGTAGGTATTCATCACCGTCGCGACGGAATTCATGACGGTCTGCTGCCAGGTCAAAGTCGCGACCTTGTGATTCTGCCGGCTGATGCGGACATCGGCGAGATTCGCGTCGGGGCCGAAATCGCGCAGCAACGGTTGCTGGAGCGTAAGCGAGGCAAGCACTGAATCTTCAGTGACGAATGGCAAGGTGCTGCCTTGCAAGCTCGGAGCGACGCGAGAAAGTTGGAGGTTCAAACCATACGTGGTGCCTAGCGGCGTCTTGCCTTGAAGTTGATTTTGCATCCGGAAGTTTTCGTTGTCGAAAATCAACGGAGCCGTATTGGCAGGATTTGTTACAGTAAACTCAGGGACTGGCACCAATGGTTGTGGAACAGGTGCCGGCTGGTTGTTTGCAGCCGCCAATGCCGCGGCTGCGTTGTTTAGCGCTGTAATAGTCTGGTTTTGCTGCTCGAACTGCTTTTGCTCATTCGCGAATGCTTGCTGTTGCAACTCGAGTTGTTGCGCCTCTGCGGCATTCGTGACATTCGTAGCATTCTGCGGAGTTTCCAGCGACTCGCGCGATGTGTTGATTGCCAATATGGGATCGAACGCTCCCCACGCATAACGAATGCGATCGCGCGCGATGTGGACACCTACGCGATCGATCTCGGCGTCGAGGTTGTTTTTGAGCGCCATGTCGATCGCCTCGTCGAGTGTGATGCGCTGCTCCTTCCCCCCTTTTGAATCCACGACAGCAACATCCGCTCCCGCAAATGCGGTGCTGGCGAGAACTGCAATGAGAACGGGCGCGAAAACCCGGGGGCGAAGCATTCTTTAAAAACGGTAGTCGAGGCTCACCAAGTCGAGCAATGACTGCAACACCAATTTTCCCCAAAGATGACGGCCGGCGAAAATCTTCGCGCGCCCGGTCATGCCTTCGCGCAGCAGTCCTTCGCGATTGTCCACAACGATCTCCGCGAGAAACGTCCGTTCGAGCGGAACCTCGTGTCCTTGACGGTCGAACGCCGTCGGCACATCGCCCGTGCGTTTCGATGAAAACGCGGGCGGCATGTCGGTGGTGACCATCGTCACCGGGTTTTCCGCGATCCTGCCTCTCAAAGTCTTGTCTGGAAACGCGACCGTCTTGAGCAGGACCTCCTGGTCCTTCTTCACATAGCGCACCTGCTGCTCGGTTAGCGGCACCTTGATCCGCATGAACTCGAGCGGCGCGATTTCGCAGAAGACTTCGTTAAGTCTCAGTCCTTTGTTAAGCTTGAGCAGTAAGTCGTGCGTTAGAATCGTGCCGCCTTGTCGGGTGCGGAGAGTTAGCCGATCCACATTCTTCTGCGCGTCCTCAAGCTTCTTCTGCCATTGCTCCTTGATAGGTTCGAGCTCTTTTAACTCAGCGGGACGATCGTGTGCCAGGGCTTGCTGCATGTTGATGCTTACCATGTTCACTTTCTCGCGCGCGGCAACGAGTTCCTGTTCGATTTCCGGATTTCCAAGTCTCGCGAGCGGTGCGCCTGCAGGAACTTTGTCGTCTTCTTTCACGTAAATTTCGCGCACGATGCCCTCGACTTCCGGTCGGATTGTTTCCGGATCAGCCAAGACGATCGCCACCGAGCGCTTGATGACGACTTCATGCGGGAAAAAACAAAGCAGGGTGAAAATAGCGAGTGCGATTCCGCCGATGAGCGATAACCTTCGCAGGCGACCATGCGGCTTCCAGTCTTCGCGGGTAAGTTGCAGGCTTTTCATAAATCCAAAGAAAGGCATCACCACCCACGCGACGAGCGCAAAGGTGGATAGAATACTGGCGAGTCCTTGCAAGGCCACAGGCAGATGCGGTGCCATGTAGCGCGCGAGTTTGTAGATGACGTAGTAGCCATAGATGTAGGAGGCGATCGCATAGAAGTAGAACAGGCCAAACCGACGCCTCGGCAAAGGAAGGCGTGCCATCGAGGCATCCTGATAGTTGCGTCCGAAGAGCAGTCGCTTTACTTGCTGGCCTATAAATGCACGCGACTTGGTTTGGAGGTTCGGCACTTCAATGAGATCGGTCATGATGTAGTAACCATCGAAGCGCATTAGCGGATTTGCGTTGAAGAAGAGCGTCGAGATGCTCGCGATGACCATGATGTTATAGAGTATCTGCTGAAGCGGTCCCGGCTGAACGATCGCCCAAAGGAATGTCGCAAAGGAAGCCAGGATAAGCTCCACATAGATACCTGCCGCGGAAATAAGAATACGCTTATGTCGTGCCGGCAGAACCCAGCTATCGCTGACATTGACAAAGAAGTAAGGCGTAAAAACGAGCAGCATCACACCCACCTCGTGAACTTCACCGCCGAAATGCTTGCAGGTAAGCCCGTGCCCCAGCTCGTGAATGGACTTGATGATGATGGTAGTGACCCAGATCAAGAGCCAGTTATTGATGTGGAAGAACTGCGACATCATCGCTTCGGTGCGGTCGTATTTGTTGATCACGACGCACAACGCAGCAATAATGAGAGCTACCGAAACCCAAAGCGTAGTCTTCGTCCAGATCCACCAAAGCGGCCGCGCCATCTTCGCGAATAACTCATCGGGATCATAGATCGAAAAGCGTTTGAAGAAGAGATAGTTTGCGGCGTTATAAAGGCTGAACTTCGAGTGTTTCCGTGCCTTGATGGCGTCGTAGCGTTGCTTAAGACGCATACCCTGGATGCTGAGAAATTGCATCAACCCAAGATCATTCGCGAAATGGGAAACACGCTCCTTGATTTCATCCTCCGAATACTCGAGCCGCAGGTGAGGAAACCGCTCGATGTAGATATCGCGCACCTGGCCAAGATTCCGCTTTCCATCAAATAATGTAGCTAAAAAGTAGTCCTCCGCAGTGAGCCGGAAATACTGCAGTGATACCGGATCCTTGATGACGTAGTAAGTGCGTCCTTCGAAGAAGGTCTTGGTAATAACCAGATCCTCGCGCAGCGGAGGGATGACAACGCTGTCCTGCGGGGGAGGAGCTGCAACCGCGGCCATGGATTACCGCTGCGCAGTTTGCAGCTTCGAGAAATCGGACTGCGCGCGCATGCCGGCCTTGATTTCGTGACTTGGATTATCGAGCAGCAGCTTCACCCGGAACAAGCCGCTGGCAGCATCGATGCGCGGGTCAATGAACGAAACTGTCGCGACATACTTATGAGAGCTATTCGGCAGAGTGGGGAAGGTTACCGGCACTTTCATGTCAGGATGAATCGATTCCATCAACTTCGGATCGAGATAGAACTGCACGTAAACCTGATCGATATTCACGATGTCGAATAGCTTCTCCACGCGATCCACACCTTCGCCGACTTCCTTATATTTCTTAACCACAATGCCTGAGAGCGGAGCGCGGATTGTCTTTTCGCCGAGGTGAACGAGCGCGAGCTTGTGCTGGATCTTAGCCAGCTCCAATTCGGTCTTCTTTTCGAGAGCCGCATCCTTGCTGGCCATTTTTTCCTTTAGCAGCTCTTCCATGCCATTCGCCTGAAACTGCGCGCGCTCGATTTGCTGCGCGAATTGCTGCACTTCGAGTTCCTCCTTTTCGCTGTTCAGCTTTGCCAAAGGCTGGTCTTTCTTTACCTCGTCACCTTCGTCGACATAAATCTCCGAGATGATGTCCTGCAGCACCGGCGAGCTAACGGTGACCTGCTTGAAAGGGATGACCAAGCCCTGAACCTCCTCGGCGCGTGCGGCGATAGCTAGTAAAAAGAAGCAAGTAAATAGAAGCCGGGTCATAGTTAGCCAATCATTCGATATTGGAACCAGCGATAGAGTTTTCGCGCGATGTTGAAGATTAGAGGGCGGTGGCCCAGTTCCATCTTTGCGCGGCCGGTCAGGTTGGGACGCAGCGCCTTCGCAATGTCATCTGATATCTGCGGGTTATCAACTGTCACAAAAAAGACGTTCTCTTTTTCCTTCGGATAAGCCGCGGCGCTGATTTGCTGGCGATTGTTGATTTGTGCGTGCAGCACGTGCGCGGATTGCGAGTAAAGGATGTAGCTCATTCCGAGCGAGCCGCGCTTTTGCAGCGACGACTCGACAAGGCCGATGTCTCTTTCATTGATCTCCGCGTGAAGCTGCCATGAGTCCAGTCCATCGACTTCGGCAAAAAGCGCGCCAGCTTGCAGCACTTCACCCGCGCGAAGCTCCAGGTCTTTCGTCATAACGACGCCATCTATCGGTGAACGCAATGTCGCGCTATCGATGTCCGCCTGAATCTTCTTTTCGTTTTGCTCGAGCACTTTTACCTGCAGGAGCGAAACCTGCGCTGCCGCTTCGTCGCCGGCCGCGCGCGAACGGTCTGCATCGGCGGAGTAACGCAGCTTGTCTTGCTGCACGCTATCGAGTTCGAGCTTTAGCCGGCGTGTGTCGATCTGCGCGAGCGGCTGGCCTTTTGTGACATGATCGCCTTCGCGGACGAGGATCGTTTCGATGCGGCCGTTTACTTCCGGCACGACCAGGGCGCGGTGCAAGGCTTGCAAAGAGCAGTCGCCATCGACCTTCACGCGTGCGGGCCAGAGCGAAATGATCAGCGCGAGTCCGCCGATGATTCCGGCCTTGAGCAGAAAACGATTTCGATTTGTGCCGGTCAGCAGCAGCTTTGTCGCGCGAATGCGTTTCGTAGCTGGCAAAAGGGGAAGCGTCTCGTAATCGCGCGCGCCGGTGAGGGCGCGGCTCGAGTAGTTGCTGATCCATTCGCCGACGCGGCGCGAGGGAAGTAGCTCGGATTTGCCGGTTGCACCGTCGAAATAACCTTCAAAAGTGCTTTCGCAGAAAAACGCGCCGACCAGTTCTTTCTCTTTATTTAACATCGGGCATATGATCGCGGAGACCACGTGCGAAAGCTGGAAATAGTGCAGATCGATTTCGTCCGTGCGGCGGGTGGTCAACGCAAGCTCCGTTTTTTCGCCATTCGTCTTCAGCGATTCCGCTCGGGCGAGCAGTTCCTTTTTGCTTAAAATCTGCGTTTCGCTCGCACTGTGCGCGTCAACGAAAGCGGTCATCGCTTTCACCATCGCACTTTTTTTCTCCACCGTTTCCTGGCCGGAAATCGCGAGCACACGCCAGCGCTCGCCTTCGCGCAATAGCACCGACGCGCGTTCGCAGCCGACGAGATCGCGTCCGTAATTCGCAGTGAGTCGCGCGATTTCGAGCGAGTCGAGCGAGCCGGCGAGATCGGTCGTGAAGCGGAGCAAATGCTGGAGCCGCTGCGTCTCGAGCACGAGATTGCCAAGGCGGCGCGACTGCAGGTGCTGCTCGACGTAGCCGGTGAGCGACGAAAGAAACGTGACGAACTCCGCGTAATTTTCCGTCGTGACGTAAGGCTGGAGCCAGACTTGCAGCACGCCGAGCGTTTGCTCCTTGAGCACCAGCGGCACGTGCAAAAAGGGATACGGCGTTTTATTTCCCGTCTCAGCAGGCGGCGCGATGTCGCTCGGCTCCGTGTGACTCGGGCGAACGATCAGTGCGCGGTTGTTTTTGACGACATCGGTGAGGATTTTCAGCAGGCCGGTGCGTTGCGTCTCGTCGGATTGAAAAAGGCTGGATGCGAAATCGACCTGCGCGCAGAGCTGGAACTCGCTTTTGTTATCCTGCGCGCGCGAGCCGACAAGCCAGACTGCGCCGCCTTTGGCATCAGTCGCAGCAACGACGCGCTCGAGGAATTTTTGGAAAAATTCCTCGCTCGGCAGCTCCGCTTTGCTCAGCCCCGCGATTTCCTCGACGAGTCGTTGAATGCGTGCGCGCGCGGCTTCGATGTTCGGGTCAGTAGCCATAACAGCCGCCGGTCAACATAAAGCCGTGCCTTGTAAAAGCAATGCTGTGTGCAGTTTTTGCGCCGCATTTGCGGCCGCGGAAAAACACGGAGGTTATGCCGGAACCACGACGCGATTGCCGGGCGGTAACCCTGGAATCTCCGTGGCCGTAACGATGTAGCCGTCGATCAACGCACCACCCAGCGGGACAGCCGACGGGGTGCTCGAGTGGACAACGTTTCCTTGAGCATCATAGTAGTCGAACGAGTTTGTCGGGGCTTTATCCGTGCCTTTGTCGCCATTGAGCAATGTAAGGTTGATGTTCGATGCGGATTGCACCGCGGCGATACGATCGATGCCGCCAGCGACCATCGACATGATGTTGCGGGTGGTGAGGCCGTTGACCGATCCATTAATGCCCGGCGTAGCGGGTTGATCGTTTTTCACGCGACCCGCAGCGCCCGCGATGATGCCGACGTTGCCATTCGCATCCGTTAACCCTTGGATGGCCGCAGGGTCGAGCGGATCAGTCGCGCCGAGTGCAACCTGATGGATGAAAGTGGCCATCGTTATATCGACGTGATAGTCACCCGTCGTGTCGTTGTAAGCCTTGATTGGGACGGAAGGATCGATGTTGCCGATACTGCCCTCGAGTTGCGCATTTGTGATCGAGCCACCTTTGCCGACGTGAACGTCTTTCGCGATGTCTTGCGACGTGCCGTAATTAAGTGTGCTGCCACCATTGCCTGCGATGAGATCGACGCGTGTGGCGATACTGCCACGCTGGAGATAACTATTGATGCTGCCACCATTGCCGCCCACAGCGGCTTTTCCGCCAAAAGAGCGATCGACCTGAACAATGTCGGTCTGGTCGTTTGCGAGGAAGCCATAGACATCGCCACCTTTGCCGCCGACGATGAGGACTTTCTCACCCGTGGGCAACGAAGCATTGATTTCGGAACTATTGACGGAGCCGCCCAAACCACCGTTGAGAAGCCCAAATCCACCTGCGCCCGCTGCTGCGACTGCCGCGCCGCGCGTTGCTGTCGAGGTGACGCTATTAACATTGCCTCCCGAGCCGCCATTTGCGCCGAAGCTGTCGCCGCCGTTTCCAGCGATAATG
>Ga0070741_10003327_pt1 | contig 40239 bp, 33 predicted proteins | sample Coa_R1_4_FD_66440 | JGI IMG/M metagenome (GOLD analysis project Ga0070741, IMG submission 66440) | Surface soil microbial communities from Centralia Pennsylvania, which are recovering from an underground coalmine fire - Coalmine... | ecosystem: Environmental > Terrestrial > Soil > Unclassified ...
TGTCATTTCTCACATTGCAATCGCTTCGGGAAGCATCCCTTTCACTTCGCGGACGATCTTGGCCACTTCTTCTTCGTCGGCGAGCGCTATCATGAAGAACTTGTATCCATTGTGGAAACAGACAAGACCGTTCCCGAATAACCAGATGCTGTTAAGAAGAGGGTTCCCACCTAATATCAGACTCACAGGAAACCCGGTGACTATTCCGCCAGTAAAGGCCTCGTACATTAATGTTGCGCCTGCTGCGATGCTGAAGGTTCCTAACAGCGGCGCACCTACGTATTTCAAGGCATTCTTTTGAAATTCGATACGTGATCGTTCGGCTTCGTCCAATTTGCCTTCGTTTAAGAGCTGTTCCTGAGCCTTTAAGTAATCAGCATATTTTTCCGTCAGTTTGCGCAATCCGTACTGCGCCGTTGCACTGTGAAAGAACCAGTTTCCTGCTCCGCCTGCTCCAATAATCACGACATCGAGATTAGGGAAGAGACTACCGATTCGAGTTCCGGCTATCATCGAGAAAGTAACTACGGCCGATTTACCGGGATTTTCCTTTATCCATTGACGAGCGTTAGCAACCACCTTTGAAAGCGACGACGTTACTTTTGCAGTTTTCGCTCCCGTTTCCGCGGCGGTACTGGCGTATTCGTAATATTGCTTAGCGTTTCCGAAGAACTCTTCTGCCTGCTTCCCTGCGGTTTTGGCGCCTTCGCGAAGATTGCCGGTGTGTTCCTTGATGGTTTCCTGCGCCTGATTAGCCGCCTGCTTAAAAGTTTCCTGAGCCTGCGTGGTCGCCTGTTTTACCTTGCCGCTGACCTCGTGTTCGGAGTCGATCTTCTCTGCCTGTTCCTTAGCGGCGTTGAAACCTGTTGTGACAACGTCGGCGACTTTGCGAGAAACTTCGCCGGCAGACTTTACACCTTCATCGAATCGGTTTTTGATGTCCAGCCGTTTATTTACCTCTTCCGCCTTTTTGCGCGCTTTATCCTGCCAGTCCTGAAGCCGTTTGCCGAAATCGGAATTGCTCATCTTGTTGATCCGCGGAGGCAAATTCAGCCAGCCGCGATCTCCTTTCTCTTATGGAGAGTACGCTTCCGCCACAGAATCTGTTCATAGTTTAGGGGTTAACATGTGGACTTCAAAGATAAAAGGCAGGCTGAGGGTAAGGAAAACTGTGATGCCAGTTTACAACAATCGGGCTGTGACACTCGAGGTGTCACAGCGCTATGCGTTGAAAATAAACAGCTTAGCCCGCCTGTGACAGGCGTGACACCAGTTGGCCAAATTCCGCGAAACAGGAGACCTGTCCGGCTTAAGGGTGGCAAAGCATCTTGCAAATTTCGTCCAGACTCATCGTAACTTTTTGATCCGCCTGCCCATGAAAAGTGACGTTTCCGGCGGCGTCCTTTTCGATTTTGTAAATATATCGTGCTCCTGGCTTTTCCGCCGATGTTACGACATTCCATTTAGGATCGTACATTACCATACCAAAACTGACGCGGTTATCTATGTAACTCATCGGCCAGAGAGTGAAACTGCCAACAGCGACAGCCGGACATTTTGGCAAAGGTTGAAGGCTGTTCGGTCCATTGATACTGGCCACTTTCATGCCATTCGGAACCTGACCGTGTGGCTTAGTCATCTGAATGATAGACAGCATATTAGGGATGGGGTTCATAATCGGTTTTCTCCGTTGTCTATTGTTGTGTTTTGATACTATACGGCCCGCATCATAACATTTTTTTAAAATGATAGTAGTCGGTTTTGCATATCAGTACTGCGGCTGGCCGGTTTTCTTTTAACGATGCTCATCCTCTACGGTAATAAATTGCGGTATCAAAATTAATTCTCAAGAGCGTGCGAATACCGTTATACTCGCGCATACACTTCGAAGATTCTGTTCGCAGACGCAGCATCGCAGAAATGAGATATTTATGGCCGGCGGCATAAGAGTAATTATCGTATTCGTCGTAGTCTCAGTTGTTCTCTGCACATGGTTGGCCCGCACGGGAAGGTTTCCAGCCGGAGCTCCGCGGCGATTTTTATTCGGCTGGCTCGTTGGTATCGTTGGCCTAATGATTATCGCCACCCTGGCTTTTGGACAGAACTAGCCGTCCATCCTCACATCCGCTCTGACGTTCTGACTCAGTCACTTTGGGTCGCTTGACGATTCCGTAGCGCGGGCCTACACTGCACGGTTATATTTTTGACGGAATTGTTGATTTAGCTCTGCGAGAACAACTATGAACCACAATATCTTCAATACGTTACAAGAATTCGATCTGGGCGGCGCCGGAAAAGGAAAATTTTATTCATTGCCTCAGCTTGAGAAAGAAGGCGTCGGTCCGATTTCAAAGCTGCCCGTCAGCATCCGCATCGTCCTCGAATCCGTGCTTCGCAATTGTGATCAAAAAAGGATAAAGGATTCGGATATCAAAACACTCGCAAATTGGGGAGCGACGGCAGAGCGAACCGAAGAGATTCCGTTCATAGTTGCTCGAATCCTGTTGCAGGATTTTACCGGAGTTCCGCTGCTGGTCGACCTAGCCGCTATGCGATCTGCAGTCAGCCGTCTTAAAAAGGATGCAACGATCATTGAGCCGCTGGTTCCAGTTGATCTCGTTATCGATCATTCCGTTCAGGTCGATTATTGGAGCACACCCAACGCTCTGCAGCTTAACGAAGAGATCGAATTCAAACGCAATCAACAGAGATACCAATTCCTGAAATGGGGAATGCAGGCTTTCAAAGGCTTTAACGTAGTTCCTCCGGGCATCGGCATCTGTCACCAGGTGAACCTGGAATATCTGGCAAAGGGAGTTCTGGAACGCGACGGCGTTTATTATCCTGATACTCTGGTCGGCACGGATTCGCACACGACTATGATTAACGGAGTCGGAGTTGTTGGCTGGGGCGTTGGCGGTATCGAAGCGGAAGCCGGAATGCTGGGTCAGCCGGTCTATTTCCTGACACCTGATGTTGTCGGCGTTCATATGAGCGGCAGTTTGCGCGAAGGAGTCACTGCAACCGATCTTGTTCTTCACATCACAGAGATGTTGCGCAAAGCAAAAGTCGTCGGCAAGTTCGTTGAATATCACGGCGAAGGCGCGGCCACATTGCCCGCACCTGACCGGGCTACCATCGCCAACATGTCTCCTGAATATGGCGCGACAATGGGCTTCTTCCCGATTGATGAAAAGACCTGCGAATACTATCTGGCGACGGGGCGATCGAAGGAGCACGTAGATACGTTCCGGAACTATTTCACTGCGCAAGGATTGTTTGGAATTCCTCGCGGCGGCGAATGCGAGTACAGCACGGTGCTCGAGCTGAATCTCGCCGACGTCCAACCAGCGGTGTCAGGACCGAAGAGGCCGCAGGATCGGATTGAGCTCAGCTCTCTGAAAGAAAAGTTTGCAGAATTGTTGCGCAAACCGATCAACGAAAATGGTTATAACAAGTCTGCTGATGACATTAGTAAACGATACCCTGCCGATATCGGCGCAAATCATATTGACCAGCCATTAAGCGGCGGCGGCGCACAAGCCGCGGAAACTCTGCCTGGCGCAACCGTACGCAACACGAATGTATGGACCGAAACCGAAATGATGAACAATCGTCCGACGCCGGATGCGGTTGACCACGCCGATGGAGAGTTCCCGCATGTTAAAGTAGATATTGGGCACGGTGATGTTCTGATCGCGGCGATAACTTCGTGTACTAATACCTCTAACCCAAGCGTTATGCTGGCCGCAGGACTCTTGGCAAAGAAAGCCGTCGAAAAAGGCCTAAGCGTCAAACCGACCGTAAAAGCCTCTCTTGCGCCGGGTTCTCGTGTCGTTACCGATTATCTAAATAAGACCGGATTGCAGCCGTATCTCGACAAGCTCGGCTTCAATCTCGTCGGTTATGGATGCACGACCTGCATCGGCAATTCCGGGCCGCTCAATCCAAAAATCGAGGAAGTTGTCACCAAAAACGACTTAATCGCCGCCAGCGTTCTGAGCGGCAACCGAAACTTTGAAGCTCGCGTTCATCAGAACATCAAAGCCAATTTCCTGATGAGTCCTCCTCTTGTCGTGGCATTCGCGCTTGCCGGTCGCGTGAACATCGATTTGAGCAAAGAGCCGATTGGCAAGGCCAGCAATGGACAGGACGTTTACCTGCGCGATATTTGGCCGAGCCTGCAGGAAGTCCAGGGTGTGATGCAAAGTTCGATGAGCCCGGAGACATTCCGAAAACTCTACGGCAGCTTTGCCAATGAAAATCCGTTATGGAATGAAATTCCGGCAAATACCGGGACCGTATATGAATGGGATACCGAATCGACCTATATTCAGGAGCCGCCGTATTTCGAAGACTTTGGGATGTCGCCTGGCAAATTCAGCAACATCAACGGTGCCCGTCCGCTGGCGATCTTCGGCGATTCGGTCACGACGGATCACATCAGTCCTGCCGGTGCGATCAAGCCGTCGTCTCCGGCCGGTCTTTATCTTCAGGAGAAAGGCGTTAGTGTCGAAGATTTCAACAGCTACGGCTCGCGACGTGGTAATGATCGTGTGATGGTGCGCGGAACGTTCGCTAACGTTCGAATCAAGAACCTGATGGCTCCTGGCACAGAAGGCGGTGTAACTATTCACCAGCCCGACGGCGAAAAGATGAGTATCTATGATGCCTCGATGAGATATCAGTCTGCCGGCACTCCGTTGGTTGTGATAGCGGGTCAGGAATATGGAACAGGAAGCTCTCGCGACTGGGCGGCGAAAGGTACGATGCTGCTGGGAGTAAAAGCAGTGATCGCGCAGAGCTTTGAGCGCATACATCGAAGCAATCTTGTCGGAATGGGAGTACTTCCCTGCCAGTTCAAAGAGGGAACAACTGCGCAGAGTCTCGGTTTAGATGGAACAGAAACATTTGACCTGGTTGGCTTAGAGCCGACAATCAAACCGCGACAAGATGTGACACTGATCATACATCGCGCAAACGGTAAAACCGAAGAAGTGCCGGTGATTGCTCGGATCGATACTCCGATAGAGGTCGAGTATTACCAGCACGGCGGGATTCTTCAATACGTGTTGAGGCAGTTGATCGCTAGCGTGTAGGGATATGCGTATCTTGATTTTCGGGTTTATTCTCTTTAGTAATTCTAATTAAGAATCGCAACGCCTCGTTGACAGAAGCCGCATCTGGAAACACAGCCGCGACGTCCGGGTCCAAACGAATCATCTCTCCAAAACTACGACGGCCCGGTCCTACTTTTCTCACGCGCAGAGTTCGGAGATCATATTCGGGCCGAAGATCATCATTTATTTCTAGTTCAGTTTTATCCACTTTTGCTTCGGTCATTATCAAATACTGTGCATTTATATCAGGCAGCGTCCAACAGCTTCTTGACTACACCTTTTCCGGCGGTTGGAGGTGGCAACGGTTTTCCGTCCTTCTTAAAAATCTCAATCCATTCATTAACAATCTGACAAAGTTCAGAGTAAACTTGCGCCTCGTCAGCGCCGTGACAGCAGGGTCCAACAATACCAGGGCACTGACCGATGAAGCATTGATCCTCATCCGACCATTCGACAATCTTTATATAGTTGGCGCTTTCATTCATTGCTGTACCTCTTCGATCTTTTTCCGAACCTCGCGTTCCTGATAAATCTTAGCGTCGTCACCAAGTTGTCCCGAAATCGTGAGATGAACGCCATTAGGATGCTCGAAATTTCTATGACTGCCTTTACCACCTCGGTTAACGAATCCCGCCTTTTCCAAGTCACTGATTAACTCTCTTATTTTACGAGGCATGAGTTCTCCGGCACATAGGCAGCGGTCCTCCAATAAAAAAGTCGATCTAAGCCTGACAATGATTATACCGAAGGGAGTTTTACAATCCCACGGCTTGGTTATTAGAAACAATATTATTGAAAACGTCTATTGACAAGCTGATTACCTACAAACGCATTCGGATCGTGATCGGTCTTCACTTTCCGATTCGGGCGTCGACTTCTTCCACGATCTTTGCCCAATTGTTTGAGAACCGTATAACCTTGCCGTCTCTGTCGATCAGGAAATGACTCGGCCAGGAATCGACCCTGAATAAAGCATTTAACGGACCATCATCTTCTTCTCTGGTTTGGACCCAAGTCATGTTCTTATCGGCGATGAATTTTCTCACTGTTTCTTCTTTATCTGACCGGTCGATACCAATTATTTCGAATCCTTTGTCGTGAAGCTTATTATAAGTTTCAACCATCTTTGGAGCTTCCACAACGCAGGGGAAACACCATGATCCCCAGAAATCGATCAGTACTAACTTGCCTCGATAATCCGATAATTTGTGGGGTTTTCCGTCCAGATCCGTAAAGCTGAAATCCGGAGCTTCATCTCCGGGAGTCAACTTCGCCCTGTCCGGCCGCTTTTCTGCCAGCGGTGTCAACGTGAGGCTGCGACCGAAACGATCCACATTAATTTGATAACTGGTCTGTCCAATATTGATGTATTTCTCTGCCAGTTTATAAAGCTCGGATGATTTCGGCGTCTCTGCATCCAGTTTTCCGTCGCCATTCTTATCAATTAGAACGCAATCGCCCTGACGATCATAAGTTCCATTGGTGCCGAGCAGACCAAACGCGATCTCCTTTCCATCTACGCGAAGGACACCACGTCGTATGCTTCCACCGAAGTGCAGCATAGTCAGCATATCTTTCTGACCTTGCATTTTGATGTGCGCTATCTGGACTTTGAAAATAATAGGGAAGCTGATCTTCGTATCGCCCTCCGTGGCGGACATCATTGCGTTAACCACCAACTCGTACTTGTCACCGTTTTTCTCAAATTTCCACGGCCGGTCGTCGGCCAAATCGCCGTTCTCGTTCAAGTCCAGATACAGCGTGTATCCTGCTACATCATCTCCCTGCAGAGCCCAACTGACATCGACTCGATTAATATTCATAAAACCGAATCTGGCATCAGGCGAAAGATTATCGGGTTTATGTTTTATTGGAACGAAGGCGACCTTTTCCGACTGCTTGCTGGCGATGTACTGCTGATATTCCGCGTCCGAATAAGATCTGAACACAGGAGCATTGGTTTTATCATAGAGAACCGGTTCTCCCGTAGTACCGACAATCTCTTTTAATTGCAGTCCTTGAACACCTGAAATTAAGACACCAAAAAGCGACAACGCGACGATCAGTTTCATCGGGCCTCCCAACTATTAACGAATTCATTGCAAGTTAACAGCGGCGCGAATAAATGTCAATTAAAGAATTAATAATTTTTCCCTTGCGCTTCGACAAGAAGCGTGTTATTTTCTTGTCGAAGCGAAAGGGGAAACGCATGATGACCGAAGAACACCTGGAACTACCACAGGGAACGCTCGATATTGTGATTCTGAAGACCATAGCGCTTGGTCCGCAGCATGGATGGGCTATTGCTGAGCGCATACAGCAGATTTCCAGTGACGTGCTGCAGGTTCGGCAAGGGTCTCTGTATCCGGCGCTCCATCGCTTGCAGCGTCGGGGATGGATTAAGGCAAAGTGGGGAGCTTCAGATAATAATCGTAAGGCTAAGTTTTATGAGCTGACACCGAGTGGACGCAAACAGCTTGAAGCTGAAACCAACTCGTGGCGAAAGCTGACAGCAGCGGTTGACCAAGTCCTGGATATGACCTAGGGAGCGAACTATGCTGAGTGATTGGATTTATCGTTTACGGTCTCTGTTCCAGAAGAAATCAATGGAACACGAACTCGACGCCGAATTGCAATTCCATTTCGAACATCAACGGGAGAAATATATGGCGCAAGGTTTGTCGCGGGAAGATGCTACACGCAAGGCCCTGCTGCAGTTCGGCGGCGTCGAACAGATAAAAGAAGAATGTCGACAGGCGCGCGGTGTCGCGCTAGTCGAATCAATGCTTCAGGACATCATTTATGCATTCCGTAATTGGCGCAGGAGTCCTGTATTCGCTTCCATCGCTATCTTATCTTTAGCACTCGGTATTGGAGCGAACACCGCAATTTTCAGCATCATCGATACGCTGCTGTTCAAAAACCTGCCGGTACAACATCCCGTGGAATTAGAGCAAGCACCCGACAAAACTTTTAGTTACCAGATGTATCGCGACATCAAAGAAAATAACAATGTCTTTTCAGGAGTGCTGGCGCGCTATCCCACTCCTGCGACAATCACAAATAACGATCTATCAGAGCGTGAAGTGGTAGAGATTGTTTCGGGAAATTACTTTTCAGTTCTCGGCGTAACTCCGCCGCTCGGACGAGCTTTTACCGACGATGATGACTCCGTTCCACTGGCCAAAGCTGTGACAATCATCAGCTACCGTTATTGGCAAACGCACCTGTCGGCTGCTCCCGATGCGATAGGCAAAACTATTCGAATCAATAACTACCCGTTTACGATAATTGGCATTGCGCCGCCTGGTTTTTTCGGAGTCGAAGTAGATGGGGCGACTGATGCGTGGGTGCCCATTATGATGGAGCCCAAGGTCTTACCAACAAGCGATGTCAGTGGCGAACTGGCAATAAATGACAAAAATTGGTTTTGGCTGACGATCTTTGGCCGCCGCGCGGCCGGGGTTACCGAGAAACAGGCTGAGGCTGGTCTAAACGTGCTATATCTGCGGGAGCTGGAAGATTTGGGCGTGCCTAAGGCCCGATTACAAAAAGAAACGTTGCATCTCGAACCAGCCGGAAAAGGTATCTCAAGACTGCGGGCTGATTTGCGACCCTCGCTTTACATTCTTATGGTTGTAGTGGGGCTGGTTCTGCTGGTAGCCTGCGCAAATATTGCGAATTTACTGCTGGCGCGGTGTGTCTCGCGACAGAAAGAGATTGCTGTCAGGCTCGCGCTAGGCGCGGGGCGAGCTCGATTGATCCGCCAATTGCTAACCGAAAGCGTTCTGCTGGGGCTGACCGGAGGCTTGCTTGGCACTGCACTTTCTGTCTGGGGGGTTGGGTTGCTACTGCGTTTTTTGCCAAGCAGCAGAAGACCTCTTTCACTGGAAGTCGGTATCAACCCGCGAGTCCTCGGGTTCGTTATTGCCATTTCTTTTTTGACCGGGCTGGTCTTTGGTCTGGTCCCGGCACTGCAAGCGGTGCGATTGGACCTGACGAAATCTCTCAAGGATGAAATCGCAATTGTAATTGGGTCGAGGCGATTTGAGCTGCGAAAAGGTCTGGTTATCTTTCAGGTAGCTTTGTCCCTTGTCCTATTGATGGTAGCAGGGCTGTTTATTCGAGGACTCAGGAAGGTTTCTTCTGTAAATCTCGGCATAGATACCGAAAATGTTTTGATGGCGACGCTCGATCCCTCGCGCAACGGGTATTCGATCACACAAGCTGGAAACTTTTATCGTCAGTTGTCCGAGCGACTGAAAGAGATCCCAGGCGTCAAAGATGTTTGTGCATCGCAATCAGCACTGTTAAGTGGCGATCATAACTTCATAACTCTGATCGTGCCTGGCCGGCCTGCTCCACCCCAAGGGCGTCAAGTTCTGTACAACGAAGTGAGTGGAGACTTTTTCGGCGTAACGGGTATTCAGATAAAGTCTGGGCGAAACTTTGGACCGCAAGATACTCCGGGCACTTCGCGGTTTGCGATCATTAACGAGGCGGCTGCTAAATATTTCTTTGGTGAGGAGAATCCGGTCGGCAAAAAAGCTCGCTTTGTCTGGCCAATCGAGATTATCGGAATCGCCGCTGATTCCAAGTTCGATCAGGTCACTGAAGAAAAGCCAGGGATTCTATATTTCAGCTCGGACCAGATAGATGAACCTGATAGCGAGCGGACGATTTACCTCAAGACATCAGACAATCCGACTAAATATATTGCTGCTCTGAAAGACGCGGTGGCAAATCTGGACAAGAATGTGCCTCTTTACAATATCAAGACGTTTGAAGAGCAAAAGGCCGAGGCGCTTACTAAAGAAAGATTGACCGCGACGCTGTCGACGTTCTTTGGCGTACTGGCTCTGTTGCTGGCCGCAATAGGCCTGTACGGCGTAATCGCTTATACCGTTCAAAGACGAACGCGAGAGATTGGAGTTCGCATGGTGATGGGCGCTGGACGCGGCTCAGTAATATGGATGGTTATGCGCAACGCGCTGGGGCTGTCAATCATTGGAGTAAGCGTGGGAATTTTGCTCAGTCACTGGTTTTCAGGATTTCTTACTTCCCAGTTACCCGGTTTGGGAACGACTGATTCATTAACAGTTATTGCGTCCAGCATTGTATTGCTGGTCGCTGCAACCGTGGCGGCGGTAATTCCGGCCTGGAGCGCATCACGGGTGGATCCAATGGTCGCGCTCCGTTACGAATAGACCGCAGCTTCTATCAGATTCTAAAAGATTAGGGAGAAAGTCATATGATTCGCATACTAGCATGCGTGTGTCTGGTGGTTTGTCTGGTAGGTTTAGGGTTGGCTCTACCTCAGGCAACCAGCCCGAACCTGACAGGCAAATGGGTGTTAAATCTAAAACGCAGCGACCTGGATTGGCCGCCAAAAGACAATGGTGGTAACAAACCTCGTAACAGAAAAGACTGCTGCGAAACGAAATCGGCTTTCGAAATTATCGATGATAAAGAGCCCAACATCACGATTACCCGCACCGTTACGGAATTGGATGAGGACGGAAAAGAAAGGACTAGAGAATGGTCCATCAAAATGACCACCGACGATAAAGAGACGGTGAATCAGACCGAGGGGTATACCGAGCGCATTACGGCCCATTGGAATTCCGACAGGCTCATCATCAATGAAGTTCATGAAAACAGCAGATTCCCCCGAAACATCGAGTTCCGTTCGCTGTCAAAGGACGGCAAAACAATGACGGTCGAAGTATATGTTGGACGGGTCGAAGGACAGCCCGTCATAACAGAAGTGTTTGAACGTAGCGACAAATAATGGAAGACCAGTTGGCGATTGCGGCCGCAGAGATTTATATCAAGGATATTTATGAAGAAATACATCACAGGTTTGTTGATAGCTCTCCTTTCGTTGACAACACTTGCAGGGACGGTAAGCAGCCAGCAAGTGTCTGAATACGGGCCCGCAAAAGGCTCTCTTCTCATCGTCGGCGGCGGTATGGGCGAGAATTATGGTATACCGCAAAAGTTTATCGAGCTTGCCGGAGGTCCAACCGCAAACTTTGTTATTGTGCCAACGGCCGGTGGCGACAAAAATCCTGACGGCTCGATCATTGTTTATCAAGAAGAAGACGTTATAAGACCGTGGATCAAGCGGGGACTTAAGAACGTCAAAATGCTTCATACGACGGATCCGAAGGTCGCTAATAAAGAAGAGTTTGTGAAACCATTAAGAGAGGCCAACGCAGTTTGGTTCAATGGAGGCCGCCAGTGGCATCTCGTTGATGCGTATGCAGGGACGCTCGCTCAAAAGGAATTCTACAAGGTGCTAGAACGCGGAGGTGTAATCGGGGGTAGTTCGGCCGGAGCTACGATTCAGGGACAATATCTTGTTCGCGGCGCAGTGGCGGGAGCGCAAATTGTAATGCCACCAGAACCAGAACATCAGTCAGGCTTCGCTTTTCTGCGCAAATCCGCAATTGATCAACATATTAATACAAGAAACAGATGGGATGATCTGATTTCTGTCATCAAGAAATATCCCGATCTGCTGGGCATTGGAATATCCGAAAATACAGCGATTATCGTGCATGGGGACAGATTCGAAGTAATAGGCGCGTACAAGGTTGCCGTCCACGATAATACTTATGCGTATGAACCGTGGGAGAAACCCTATTACATCCTTTCTGCCGGCGATGTCTACAACATGAGAACGCGGAGAACCGAGAAACGTGGTCTGGGTGCAACCCAGCGTCCAGCGCACTCCCCGGAGGATCCAACCAGTGATTAAGAGTAGCCACGATGGTCGTGCATTTCCTGCGTTGTTTTAGCAGCTCAATTCCCTAATCCTGGCCAAGTTCCATTTGTCGTCGTGGTCTTTTTCTATTGGTGTTTCCAGGACGAACGGTATTTTTCGAAACTTAGGATTATGAGTGATTCTTCTGAACGCTTCGGCGCCGATATGACCCAAACCAATATGCTGATGACGGTCGACACGAGAATTCAACGGTGCCTTTGAATCATTACAGTGAATCAGTTTAATCCTGTCAAAGCCAAGTGTCCGATCAATCGCTTTGATTGTCGATTTCAAACCTGACTCAGTCGATATGTCATACCCGGAAGTATACGTGTGCGCGGTATCAAGGCATACATCAACAGGCAGATCATCAAGCCTCGCGATGATCTCCGCGACTTGTTCAAAGTTGCAGCCAATGGAAGAGCCTTGGCCGGCAGTATTTTCAATCAGAATGGTTAACCCGTTCTGTTTGCCCGCTCGGCTGGCTTTACCCGATGCGCCTTTCAGCTTTAAACCTTTCGCTGCTTCGCGTATCGATTCGACCGCAGTTGCGATACCGACTTCGGCAGGAACCGATTTTGGATTTCCGGGATGGACTACCAGGTAGTCTGCGCCAAGTCGAATTCCGCGTTCTAACTCTTGTCGAAATGCCGCGCGCGACAGCGCCAGCATCGCAGGATCCTGCGCCGCAAGATTAATCAGGTACACAGAGTGAATCGCAAGAGGCCATAAACCAGACCGTTCCCGAGCGTTCCTGAAATCGTTGATCTCTTCAGATTCTAAAGAGCGCACCTGCCATCCGCGCGGATTACGTGAAAAAATCTGAAAACAGTTGCAGCCTTTAGCATCGGCTTCGATCACGGATTTCGGCAATCCGCCGCCGATGGATGTATGCAAACCCACTCGCAGTTCTGGCAAACGGGGCATCGAACACTCTCTCTTTCACCAAACAAACGCATAAACTTTGTAACCAAACGATTTTGCCACTCATGGCTGAATGTAGCAATAGAGGCGATATTGCAATCATTACAGCCACTTATCTGGTATCCGACTTGCTCTTATATTTCCGAGCATCAGGCGAATAAAAGAGCCCAGGTGGACGAACGCCCGGGAGTGGGAGCAAAGAGCAATGCTGGCGTTAGTTGAGTCAGATAAAAAAGTTTTTAATGAGGTCCTGGACGAGGCCGTTGAATCAATGTTCAGCGCCGGCGTTCCATACGTCATGATGGGCGGTATTTCAGCCTCGGCGAATGGGGGTTCGCGTTTCACAACACACGATATCGATATATTCGTCAAACCGCAGGACGCCGACCGAGCGCTGAACGCCCTCCGCTCAACAGGATTTGAAACCGAAAAGACGGATCCCAAATGGCTGTACAAGGGATTTAAGAACAACGTGATGGTCGACATCATTTTTAAATCCAGCGGCGAAGTTTGTCTAGATGACGAGATGCTGGAGCGGTCATGGGTTGCGGATTTCAATGGGAGATCGGTCCGTGTTTTATCTCGCGAAGATTTGTTTGTAATCAAATCGCTGGTGCTGAATGAACACACGCTGGCCATGGATGATAGATGTACGCGTCACCTGGTCGATCTGGTCGGTGTGATCCGCTCCGGCGACCTGGATTGGGAGTATCTAATCAGACGAGCTCGTCGCGGTCCAAGACGAGTGCTGAGCATGCTTTTATTTGCCCAGTCGCTGGACCTTTTGGTGCCGAACACCGTCATCAAAACTCTTTTCGATATTCTGGAGATCGCATGAATACCGATTATCAGTACGTCGTTGGACATCTTCAAACGGCCCTTGCGACTGATCCTCGCGTCAATATGCTGGACGTGAAGGTTATGGTTACTAACAACAAGATTCATCTGACTGGCCATGTATCGAGCGAAAACCGCAGACTCGCGGTTGAGGAAGTCGTAATGGAATTGTTTCCGAACCTGGAAATTAAAAATGAATTAACAATGTTCGAGGTAGCTCAGCCTGCGAAGCCGGAGGTGATCAGTGATTAGGGTCGGCGCAATCGCAGATGTTCATTTTTCAACAAATTCGGCTGGCAGACTCGCTTCATACTGGAGCGAAATGCATAACAGCGTGGACATATTTGTGATTGCGGGAGACCTGACGACACACGGCGATCCAGAAGAAGTGAAGATTCTCGCAAACGAGTTAGAAGTCGTCCAGGTGCCGATAATCGCGATTCTTGGCAATCACGATTATGACTCAGACAAAGAGGCGCAGGTAAGGATTGAGCTGGAGCGAAAAGGAGTTATCGTTCTTGAGGGCGAGAGCATCACAATCCCGATGCACGGTCGAACTCTTGGTATTTCTGGCACAAAAGGATTTGGTGGTGGCTTTGCCGGGGCGTGCGCCAGCGCGTTTGGCGAGCCGGAAATGAAGGCGTTCATTCACCACACCGAGCAATTATCGGCAAAGCTCCAGTCCGAACTGAGCGCTCTGAAAACCGATTACAAGCTTGCTCTGACACATTACGCTCCGGTGAAAGATACCGTAGTCGGAGAGCGATTGGAGATATATCCTTTTCTCGGCAGCTACCTGCTGGCAGAGGCGATCGACAGCGCTGGGGCCGATCTGGTTATTCATGGCCACGCCCACCATGGCACGGAAAAGGGCGTGACAGCCAGGGATATTCCCGTGCGAAATGTCGCACTTCCTCTGCTGCGCCGGGCATATGCGATTTACAATCTTGACAAGTTCAAAGACCAAAATCTGATATCGATTGAAGAGGCATTCCACGCAACCCCTGATACAAACAAATCTGCTGATTTGACTGAAGTCGCATAAAACCCTGGGAGCGCAGGCATCCTTGCCTGCATGCATTCGTAAACTAACCGTTTTATTTCGACGCCAATCTTTTCGAGACATGCAGGCAAGGATGCCTGCGCTCCCAGAATTAATTGCCACCTGGAGGCTTCGTCTTTTTTGGCGTACCCGGTGGAAATGGACTTTTGTCCAGAGGTATTGATGGCGGAGTAGCTCTTTCATTTGTAGGAAGCGGCGGTGGTATCACCTTTTCGGTCTTCGGCTGATTGTCATCAGACTTATCACTCTTCGGATTCTGTTTATCCGGATCACTTGCTGTGTCAGTGTCCTTATCCGTTTTGTCGGTCGATGTCGCATTCTTGTCCGCCGATGGTTGCGCGCCGGCGGTGCTGTTCTTTGCAGCTTCGTTATTTTCGTTTTTCGGAATTGAGGACAACAGCTTTTTCGCCTGACTCGACAGATTGGTCGCCTGTTCGTCAATCGAATGCGCTTCGGCCAACATCTCTGGTGTCTTTTGCGGCGCGGCTGCAAACCCACTCAATTCACCCTGCCACTGAATTAACTGCGGCAGCGAATTTCGCAGCGGGTTGTTTTCTGCCGGCAAGGACTCGATGCGGGCTCGCGCATCGACAACTGCTTGTTGCGCCTTTGTGATTTCGTCGGTATTTGACGCTGCGGAATTAAAACCTCTGATTAGGAATATGTACGCCCCAACGCCGATAACCGCCAGCACCAATAGAGCAAGCACGACAGATGGCCAAGGTGACGGTTCTTCTCTCACCTGGACCGTTGAAACCGGTTTTCCTGGCAATGGCAGATAGGTTGATGAGATGTCGCGATTTCCGCGAGGTCTTATTAACGTAGCTTCTTCGGTGAGCAACGCAGGATCGCTTCCGATGGGAACGTTGATTCGCGTGAAAGCTCCTCCTCGGTCTATTGCTGCAGGAGATTCAATACTAGCCGCGGTATTGAATTCCCTGCTGAATTCAATTGCGGATTGCTGACGCATCGAAGGATCTTTCGACAGAGCCCGCATGACGACGGCTTCGACGTTAGAAGAAATGTCAGGTCGTTTTTGTCGAAGCGGCAATGGCGGCTCGCTGGTGTGTTTTAACAGCAAACTTGTCGCGGAATCGCTGTTGAATGGAGCCTCGCCAGCCAGCATTTCATACACGACAACTCCCAGCGAATAAATGTCGATCCGCAGATCAACCGGTTTGTTTTCTGCTTGCTCGGGAGACATATAACGTGGCGTGCCGACCATTAAGTTCTCGCCGGTGAGATTTGTTCTTCGATTCAAATCCTCCTGAATCTTTGCAACGCCGAAATCCAGCACCGTCACCCAATCTCGACCGTCGTATTCTGAAATGATTATATTGTCCGGTTTGATGTCGCGATGAATTACGCCTTCTTCGTGCGCAGCCGCCAGGGCTATCGCGACCTGCTGCAAAATGTCGGCTGTTCTTTCGACGGTCAAAGCGCCGAACTTCTTGATGATTTCGCCAAGCGTTTCACCCTGGATGAAATCCATCACCAGGAATGGACATCCTTCCGGCGTCATACCAAAGTCCGTTACATTTATCGCGTGAGGATTGTGAATGCGGCCTGCTGCTCTCGCTTCAAGTTGAAATCTCTCAAGAACCTGCTTGTCCAGTGCCAGGTGTGGTCGCAACACTTTAACGGCAACGATTTTGCCCATCAGGATGTGCTTGGCCTTATAAACAATACACATCCCTCCGACACCCAGTTCTTCTTCGATCAGGTACTTCTCTGCCAGCGTTTTGCCGATCAATGAAGAATCTCTCGCTAGAACAGTCCCGTCTTCCGGACAAAATGCTGCATCCAGTGAGCATTTCCTTCCACAGGAAGGGCAGATTTGACTTTCAATGGGTTTATTTGGTGTTAACGTCCCTGCCACGTGTCTGCTATCCATAGTGCACTCCCCCAACCCTTCTCCGGTCCCCACACTCTTCCTGATATTGGGTGCAATTTTTATTCCTATGTTTTGAAAATCTTCGGAAATTCATAGTGTTTAGGACCATTACGATTCATTTTTCGCCAACAACAGGCGACCTGAAATCGGTTCGGACTGTGTGGTTTGGGACAGACGGCAGTCCACCGGCCGGTGGCTTTATACACTTGGAGCGTTGACCCGCAAGTCAATCCATGATAAGAATTTGTTTGTATTGGAGAACCCTCGAGCCAACCCTATCACGATGTAAGTGAAAACCATATAAGTCATAAGGCTCGTATCATTGGAGTCGTACCGGGAACCATTCCGGATCTGCATAAGAGATGAGTATAGAGGTCCACGCAAGAGGGGCATGAAGAGATTTATTTTTATCGGCTGCGTTATACTGTCTGCCGTATTTTTGCTTGCTTCCGTCATCGTGCACGGGCAACAGGCGACAGTGGATGTCCAATTACGAATTGTGTTAACAGATCCGAACGGGCTTCCTGTGCCCGGCGCGGTATGCACATTATTCCGTTCGAGCGACTCCAAAACACCGATTGCAACCGGGTCGACCGATGAACAAGGGATCATCAACTTCACGCTTCATTCCTCAGGACCGTTTCTTGTACACATCGAGAAAACAGGGTTCCAAATACTGACAAAAGATAATGTTTCAATCACGGGCACCGCGATAAATGAATTGAAGCTGTCGATGGCTATTTCTGCGGTCGAAGAGAACGTAACCGTCACAGCCAAAAGCGAGCCTGACGCGTCAGTGCAGTCTGGAGCGTCTACGCCAAACGGAAATTTGCAGCGCAATTCTATTCAAAAAGCGCCGCTTCCGTCAGCCAACGTCACCGATGCCTTGCCGCTGATACCCGGTGTGGTCAGATCGGGAACGGGTGAGATAAGCATTAAGGGAGCTAACGAGTCGCAGAGCTCACTTCTTATCAACGGTCTGAACGCGTCCGACCCTGCAACAGGAAATTTCCGATTGAATTTGCCGATAGATTCCGTCGAAGCAGTCCAGGTTTTCCAGCATCCATATACTGCTCAATATGGCGGTTTCATCGGTGGTGTCACAAAGGTTGAGACCAGACGCGGCGACAACCAATGGCATTTCGAGCTGAACGATTTCCTTCCGGATTTCAGGTTTCGCAACGGAAGCCTGATGGGTATCGCCGAAGATACTCCGCATTTAAATTTTAATGGACCGCTGATTAAGGATCGCCTCTATCTTTCGCAGTCTGCTTCGTATGATATTTCCAAGCTGCCGATCAGAGGGCTCGCTTTCCCGAACAATGAGACAAAGACTGAATCGGTCAGCACATACACTCAGCTGGATTTTATCGTAAATGGCGACCACAGCGAGACATTTACGTTTGGTCATTTTCCCGAAAAGATTCGTTACGCCGGTCTCGATTTCTTTACCCCGCAGCCGGTAACACCGAATTACAAACAGAAAGACTATTTCTTTACCGCCAAAGACAATTTGTCGATTTTCGGCGGCGTACTGGAATCGGCAATCTCGACCAAGAGCTTTTCAGCTAACGTCTGGGGTCAAGGCACTGCCGATCAGGTTCTGACTCCGGGTATTGAAAGCGGTAATTACTTTATTACACAGAACCGCGAATCGCACAGGTTTGAAATTCTTTCCTACTTCACCAGGCCGGTTAAAGAATTTCTGTTTGGCTCGCACGAATTCAAATTCGGAATAGATATTAACAGGGTAAACAATAATCTGGATTTTACGTCGAGACCTGTCGATATATTGCGGGCCGACGGTACGTTGGCGGAACGAATAACGTTCGACAGCACACTGCCTTTCACTGCGTCCAATGGCGAGTATATCGCCTTTATCCAGGATCGATGGCTGCTGAAACCGAATTTAAGTATCGACATCGGCCTCCGTTATGAAGATCAACAGATTGCAGACGAGCTCAACGCAGCCCCCCGCGCCGGGTTCGCCTGGTCGCCCACGAAAGACGAAAAAACCGTTATCCGAGGCGGTATCGGTGTTTTCTATGACAAAGTGCCGTTGAACATTCGAAGCTTCGGAAGATATCCAGGCCGGTTCGTTACGACCTTTGGACCTGACGGAACCACGGTCCTTGATTTCCATCACTTCAGGAATATCCTGGTGGACAGTGCGCCTATTGAACCGTTGGATTTCAGGCATCCCGATAAGAATGGCGGCTTCGTTCCGCAGAATGTCACCTGGAGCTTAGAGGCGGATCGAATCATCAATTCCTGGATGCAGATCAGGGCAAGTTATACGCACAGCAACACCAAACACATTTACATAGTAAACCCAGAGCTCGATTTTCGAGGTAAGACCGGAATAGTTTTACGCTCGGCCGGAGAAGCCACCTATCACGCCTTCGAGCTGACAGCAAAATTCAAGCTTCCAAAAAACAATACTTTCTATACCTCTTACGTTAAGTCCCGAGCGCGTGGCGATCTAAACGATTTCAACACTTATTTTGGTGACTTTGGCGCTCCGGTGATTCGGCCGACGCAATATTCAAATCTTCCATTCGATGTGCCGAACAGGCTCATTGCCTGGGGCGATGTTGGTCTGCCGAAAAAAATTAGTCTTTCGCCAATAGTCGAATTCCGTAGTGGGTTCCCGTATTCGGTTGTTGATGAATTGCAAAACTTCGTTGGTACCCGGAATTCAGATCAGACCAGATTCCCTAAGTTCTTCGCTCTGGATATGGAAGTTGCGAAAGAATTTCAGCTCACGAAAAAGTACGGCGTCAGATTGTCGGTTCGCGGTTTTAATCTAACCGATCATTTCAATCCACGTAACGTTTTTGCGAACACGGCAAATCCGTTATTTGGCCAGTTCTTCGCGCCATACCACCGATATTTCACTGGCGGATTTGACGTTCTGTTCTAGATTCTCCGACACCTTCAAAGAAGAGCCTGGCTTTCGACCTATCTGTAATATTAGGTCCATCTCTTAGCGACTCCATTGTGGTAAACTGTCCGAAACAGAGCCCGCCATTAAAGCAGAATGTAACCTGTCCGATGGAGCGTAATGCGTGGCATTCGAGCCTCAGAATGATTTGGAACAATCTTTGATGCGTGCGGCCACCGATCCGGCACACAGGCCTCAGTTTTACAGAGACTTTCTTGAATCTGACATATTTGTAATCCAGGCTGGCCCGCCGGACGGAGAATCCGGGCCGACCACGCTCGAGTCGGGATATCAACTTAGGATCGAATCGGTAAAATTCAATGGCAAAGACTGTCTGCCGATATTCTCTTCTCTGCCGCGCCTGCAGGCTGTTTTGAAATCAGAAGCGACATACCTTGCACTCAACGCAAGAGAATTTCTGAAAATTACCAGTGGCGCGGATTTAGTTCTTAATCCCGGGTCGCCGTACGGAAAAGAATTTACAGCGGCAGAGATTGCATCTTTGCTGGATGGATCGATCTGGAAGCCGAGTCAGCAATACGTCGCCGAAGAAAACACACAGGTAATGCTGGGACAGCCGGCCAGATATCCGGAGGAATTAGTTAGCGCATTGAAGAGACTCTTTAACAACCGGTACGAAGTTAAAAGAGCGTGGCTGGCCCATTATTACAATCCAAAGCAGGCTGAAAAAGCCCACACTTTAATCGCAATCGAAACAGTGAGAAACTTTGAGCAGGTCGCGTCCGAGGCCGGCATAGTGGCAAACAATGTGAACGTGCCTGATCCGCCGATCGACTTTGTACAAATTACCGGTAAGGGCGGGTTCGAAGATTATTTCCTGAAAAGCGTCGAGCCGTTTTACAAGAGAAGTGGCTAACTAACAATTAAACCTCAGCCCGGAACGTGCTACTGGATAATCATTTAATAATCAGCAACGGAGAGTTTATGTGGTATCCAATCAGCAATGCTTTTCCGCTGCTGACGGCGTAATCAAATCGCTCGGTAGCTTTGCCTTCGCTAAAATCAGTTTCGTATGTCAACGTTACCTGGGTCCCAAAGGTAGTCGCATTAACGAAGAAGCCGCTAGCAGACGAGCTCTTAAATGCGCCCAGCTTTCGGTGAATCGCTTCAAAGAAAGTCACCAGATCAGGTTCGTTGGTTTCCGTTCGAAATCTACTATCAGATTGAGCATATATCTCGTGATACTGTCCAGCATTAAATTTATCGTGGAAGTCGCTGACGGCCCGTTCGGAAACATCTTTTGCCTCTTTGAAAGAGCAGGAGCTTGTCATAAGAACTAGCGCCGCAAACAATATGGCGACAACCTTTGTCAGTTTTTTAGCTGGCATAGAATCACTCCGAGCGAATTTGTAATTAGCGAACGATTAAGTCGCAAGACAGAGGGTTCTGTAGATATATCGTCACAAAACGGGATTAATATACCACGATTTCGTGTGACCTAATTAGAATATGAAGTGGAAACGGCAATGCTAAATCAGACCAACCAGCGATGGAACAGTGTAGGGGCAAGGCTTGTCCTTGCCCGGATCGTGCGCAGCACGATGAAATCTTTGGTGTGCACAGCATTTGATTACCTTGCGGCAATCCGGGCAGAGTGCCCTGCCTCTACATCTGTACCAATCTCGTGTGGGTTCGATTTAGTGTTACGCTTCATCTTCATTTGGGGCGCTTGCCTGATTCAGCAGCTCGATCGAAGACTGGTCCAGTTTTAATTGTGTAGCTTTAATCAGAACTTCTAACTGTTCAAGATTAGTTGCGCTGGCAATCGGCGCGGTAATGCTCGGCCGAGCGATCATCCAGGCAAGTGACACCATCGCGGGGCTCGCGTTCACCGCTTTGGAAACTTGATCAAGGGCGTTCAGAATACGAGTCCCGCGATCATTTAAATATTTTTTGACGCGCTCGCCGCGTGGACTCTTTGAAAGGTCATCTTCAGATCGATATTTTCCGGTCAAAAAACCAGCAGCCAGTGAGAAATATGGAATCACTCCAATGGATTCCTTCAGGCACAACGGCTCAAGATCCTTTTCATAGTCCGCCCGATCATACAAATTGTAAAGAGGCTGCAAACTTTCATAGCGCGGATAGCCTAATCTCTCACTGACGCTGAGCGATTCCTTGAGTCTGTCGCCTTTGTAATTCGAAGCACCAATTACCCTGACTTTTCCCTGTTTTACCAACTCAGAGAAAGCTTCCAACGTTTCTTCCATCGGGGTTTCAGAATCGTCGCGATGCGATTGATAGAGATCAATGTAATCTGTTTGCAAACGGTGAAGGGATTCTTCGACTTCGCTAAGAATGTAAGCTTTAGAGAGCCCCTTCTTCTCCGGGCTCATTTCCATTCCGACTTTGGTCGCGATTAAAACTTTGTCTCGTTTGCCTGTCCGCTTCAACCACTTTCCAATGATCGTTTCGGATATTCCACCTTTCTGAATCCACGTCGCGTACATATCGGCTGTGTCGATCATGTTGAATCCGGCATCGATAAATCTGTCCAGCAATTTGAACGACATCGACTCATCCGCAGTCCATCCGAATACGTTACAGCCAAAAACAAGCGGAGTTATCTCCAGATTTGAACGGCCCAGCTTTCGCTTTTCCATTTGGTATTTCTCTCCCTACATGTCTCTATCGCAACACCCGTTCCCTGCCACAATGCGCCGTTAGATGATCCTGCAAGCTTCGTCGAAATCGAGTCTCGGGAGTCGCGGATAGAGTTTGGCGTGATCGCCGTAACCGATATTGCAAAGGAAATTGGATCGCCAGGTTGTTCCTTCAAAAAATGTTTGATCCACCCTGGCGTTGTCAAAGCCCGACAGGGGTCCGCAGTCCAGCCCGAGAGCTCGCGCAGCCATAATCATATATGCGCCCTGCAGACTGCTGTTGCGGAAGGCGGTCGCCTCAATCAGAGCTGGATTCCCTGCAAACCACGAACGAGCGTCCGCCGGTGGATAGAGCCTTGGAAGCTGCTCATAGAATTCTATGTCTTCAGCAACGATAACCGTGACCGGCGCCTGTCTGATTTTCTCGATATTGCCCGCGGCAGCGCACTCAATCAATCGTTCTTTTTCGTCAGGAGATTTGACAAATACCAGCCGGGCCGGCGAGCTGTTTGCGCTGGTCGGGCCGTATTTCATCAGATCGTATATCGCACGCAATGTCTCATCGCTGATCGGACGATCTGTCCAACCGTAATGCGTTCGAGCCTTCACAAATAGCTGTTCCAATGCTTCGTAAGATAGAGGTTCCATGCTTACTCCTTTTTAGATATTCCATGTTATGATAGTGCATGAAAGCAAGTTCATAGTCGTTAATCGCTGCACAAGGCCGTCCGGCCGCCCAGATTTGATCATGAGTACGAAACGAAGTTCAACCAAATTAGGCGAACGTAAAGCTAACGACGACCCCGATCTCAAGAAAGTTGTGGCAGAATTAAAGCGCATGGTGAAGAAGACCGTCCCGGGAGCTAAAGAGACGGTCAATCCATGGGGCATTCCGACTTTTGAGCTAAATGGTCCGATTTGCTATTACATGACAGCCAGCAAACACGTGACTTTCGGGTTTGCGCTTGGTACTTCGCTCGATGATCCGCAGGGGCTTCTTGAAGGAACCGGAAAAAACCTGCGACACGTAAAGCTGCGAAAAGTCGAAGATCTGAAACAAGACGGATTGAAAGAGCTGATCGAATCGGCCGCGAAGTTAAATCGAGAAGGCAAACTAGCAACTATGGGTCGTAAGAAGAAATCGGCGACCAGATTGTGCGCTGTTCGATCTCAATTTTACAATTCCATCTCCCCGGAACCGAACTAATTTTCGTGAGAGCCACGATTGCCAAGATACGCGTCATATTGGCCTTGGAATTGCTAATATTTCCTGGTTGTTTGATCGGTCTGCGCAGTGGCGACGATTGAATTGCGCGGCATAGTCAGTTTTATTTAGTCAAAAGGAAAATCAATCTATGAACCTGACACTGGTTGACTGGGTAATCATGCTGCTGTATTTCGTGTTCGTTTTAGGGATAGGCTTCGCGCTGAAACGTTATATGCGAACGAGCACCGATTTTTTCTTATCCGGTCGCTCCATTCCCGCCTGGATCACAGGGCTGGCCTTTATTTCAGCCAATCTTGGCGCCCAGGAAGTCATCGGCATGGGCGCGTCCGGGGCCAAATATGGGATCATGACCAGTCATTTCTACTGGGTCGGCGCGATTCCCGCAATGGTCTTTGTCGGCGTGTTTATGATGCCATTTTATTACGGCTCGCGCGCCAGATCAGTGCCTGAATACCTAAAGCTCAGGTTTGACGAGAAGACGCGCGGTTTGAATGCAATCTCGTTTGCGATTATGACCGTGTTTTCGTCTGGCATTTCGCTTTACGCAATGGGACTGCTGCTGGGAACGCTGCTGGGATGGGATTTTAATGTGAGCGTGATGGTCTCCGCCGTGATCGTGTTGGTCTATATCTTTCTCGGCGGATTGACCTCGGCGATTTACAACGAAGTGATCCAGTTCTTCCTGATCGTCTTTGGCTTCGCTCCCCTGGTTTTTCTTGGTTTGAAAGACGCCGGAGGCTGGGCGGGACTGCAGACCCGGCTTGCGACTGTGGCCACTGCGAACGGATTTAACAGCGGAGCGATGACCCACTCATGGAGTTTTATGGGCAGCGCTTCGTCTAATCCGATGGGTGTCGAATGGTTCGGTATGTTGATGGGGCTTGGATTTGTGCTCTCTTTCGGATACTGGTGCACCGATTTTCTGGTTGTGCAGCGAGCAATGGCCGCTGACTCAATGTCGGCAGCGCGACGAACACCGTTGATTGCCGCGATTCCCAAAATGTTCTTTCCGTTCCTGGTGATACTGCCCGGTATGATTGCCATAGCCCTGACGTATCACGCAGGCACAAGCGGTTTCTCTTTGCCTAAAAAACCGGATGGAACATTCAACTACGATATGTCGATCCCGCTCATGCTGGCGCATTATTTCCCATCAGGAATGTTGGGCATTGGATTGACGGCATTGATGGCGAGTTTTATGTCCGGAATGGCCGGCAATGTAACCGCTTTCAATACGGTCTGGACGTATGACATTTATCAATCTTACATTCGTAAAGGCGAGAGCGATCATCACTACTTGTGGATGGGGCGGATGGCCACAATTTTCGGAATTGCCGTTTCCGTGATAGCCGCATATGCGACTACCCGGTTCAACAACATCATGGATATGCTGCAGTTGGTATTCGCGTTTGTGAACGCTCCGTTGTTCGCGACATTCCTGCTGGGAATGTTCTGGAAACGAGCAACCGGGCACGGCGCGTTCGCGGGGCTGCTGTCAGGAACTATCGCGGCTGCTATTCACCACGGTTTTACGTTGCCCGCCGGAGCGGTAGTCGGCATCAAAGGCGGCTGGTTCGGAGTTCATCATATTTACCCCAGCGAAATGGCGCAGAATTTCTGGACCGCAATCTCTGCCTGGACCACTTGTTTTCTTGTAACAATTCTTGTGAGCCTGGCGACCAAGCCGCGCGAGGAAAACCAATTGGTTGGACTAGTCTATTCGCTGACTCAGCGTCCTAAAGCTGAAAACGTCCCATGGTATGAACGACCCGCTGTACTGGGCGCGATAGTTCTGGGGCTGGCTGTAGTTCTGAACATAATTTTCTGGTAAACGGAGATAATCGATGCAACTTGATATTAGGCTTCCAATCGGATTGTTATTTTCGCTGCTGGGACTTCTGCTGGTTGTCTCCGGTTTAGTCATGGACAAAGGGGTATATCAGCGATCGCTGGGAATAAACGTTAACCTGTGGTGGGGCGTCGTATTGCTGGCGTTCGGCATAGTGATGTTGCTGTTGATGCGGCGGGGAGCCGGTGGAGTGCGGCCAGCAATGAGCACACCTGAAGGACGCGATACGGAAGCTCGCGAGCATCAGCTGGGATTAGAACATGAGCCTCCGAGACGTGGCCACTGAGTATCGCCGAGCTTAATGGCCAACTTCACGGGCGAAGCGAAGTCCGACGGAATCCAAAGCTGCGCGCGGTTCTGGATTTTCCATGAACCAGTGCCAGACGTTTTGGGTTCGCATATTTTCAGCGCTCAGCAAAATAATCCCGACATCGATCCCAATGACATCCGTATCTATCCAACCATTATTCGGATTGAATGCGTCGACAAAACCATACCGGCCATAAATTTTCTGTCCAAATTTTTCTCGCATTGTTGTCAAAGCCGGAACTGAAATATCAGGCGTAAACATTAACGATCCACCCGCCGCGCAAGGAACTACGGTTCCATCTATTGCAGGACCGCGGGGCGGACCACCCCAGGCAACGTAGCCCTTTGCGCTGTCTGATGCAGATATTCCCCAAACGTTTTCTGAATAACCGGGAAATTCTTTTCGAAGGCTGAGACAGAATTGACGATTGGCACGAGTCGCCTGGATGGAATTGAAGTAGTAGTCAATGTGGGGCTCGCGGTCCTCTCTCCTGTTCCTATAATCAATCCAGGCCTGCGAGAACTGATGAGTGAAAAGCGGTCCGCCGGAAATATATCGGTAGGGATCATAATCGATCCATAGCCGTTTCCATGCGTACCAGGAGTCAGATTTGATCGGATGCGTAGGTGATCCAATCGCCAACAAGTATAAAATCGTGTCTTCGCTGTAAGTGTCCCATCGGGATTTCAGAAATCCAGACTCAGGCTTCCAACCGTGTGACAGCAGATAGGGATCGCCATTCAACATCCACGCGAAATCGACGCGTTCGTAAATTTTTGTTGCAAGCTCCGGAATCTCTTTGTCGTCTTTGAAATACTGTCGCGCGGTCAACACTCCGGCCAAAAGCAATACAGTGTCAATTGATGACACCTCGCTATTCCAGGCTCTTTCTCCTGTTTTCGCATTCAACCAGTGATAAAACCAGCCGTGTTCCTGAAATGCTCGATCTGCGAAAAATGACAACGTGGCGTGGGTTCTTTCGCGAGCCTGATCCTGGGTAATCCAATGCCGTTCAGCGGCAATGCAAAGAGCGGTGAGGCCGAATCCAGTGGCCGCTATGCTCGCGATATTGCGGTGGCGTTCGTCAATCGGCGATGCGTCGGCTCGTGCGCGATCCATAACCAACCCGGTATTTGGATCAGCCTGTTCCCAGAAATATTGGAATGATCGACGCGAAAGGTCTTCCAGAAAAGCGTCATCTTTTTTCGCAAGGCGAAATCGATCGAGCGGATATGTTCGCCTGATTTGTCGTCCTGCACCTGCTGATGTGGCGATCAATACAAGCAATAAAAACGCGGTGAAGCATCGCGCAAGAAAAGTCTTCGATGAAAAATTAACGTTGGGCATGCGAAGCTTTTGGAGTGCTGCGACCTGGCGCAGCTTTGGAAGTCTCTCAATAAACGCTAAGGTCTTATTTTAAATGCTCGCGTTCTTAACGGACTACCAAAGCGCCGCCGGGTCGGCGCACTCCAAAAGTTTACCTGGCAATTTCGACTATTGCGAGTTCATGCGGCTGTAGAGTTAACGACAAAGTTTTTTCCGCAGTCAACGCGCGAACCTCCGGTTCCGGGAGGGCGCTCGCTGCTCGAAGCTGTTTCTGCTGTTCACGAGAAGGAAACGCTGGTCGGCCCATTTTTTCCCATGCTTCAAGAGAGGAGCCGCGCTCGCGATTCACTCTTTGAATCATTACCCGGCTCCTGCCTGTCATTCCTTTGAAATCAAGGGTTACTGTTTTCGGCGAACCGGACTCTTCCGGCAGGAACAGATTCCACACTGCCACAACCAATGCTCCATCGCGTTTACGCGTCACCAATACCGAGTTCGAATCGTTCAATAATCTCTCTGTGCCAAGATTGTGCAGCAGCTTGAACGCATTGAAAGACGCCTTTGGAATATCACCAGCAGCAATCAGTCCGAAGCCGCCGTAAAACGGCGTCTTCACGACTCCCTGCTCTTCGAATACGTCCGAGAACGTCCAGTACGACATCATATCGGTCATTCCATCGCACTGGCGGATGTTGTTTGCCAGCCACGGGCCCATAAATGCCGAATCTGTTACGGGCACTTCGTTCATGTAGCTCGCGTTGTATTCGCTCCAGATGATCGGCAGGTTTGGCCGCGCGGAGGCCTTCACCTGGTCGTAAACCTTTTTTACTGCTCGGCCGACCATTTCCGTACGCGGTATCTTCTCATCTGTACCAAAAACATCTTTGGAAGAATCGTTCCCGTAAACATGCGTCGAAGCGAAATCAACCGGAACATTGTTATCCACGCAATGTTTGATAAAACGATCTACCCAGGCGGCCTGGGCAGTCGACGGGCCGCCAACGCGCAGACGCGGACTCGCCCGTTTGATGGCTCGCGCAGATACGTCGTATAAGTGGAAGTAAGTCGGTTCTTTCGGCTCGCCGGCCCAAAAGTCGATGTTCGGTTCATTCCAGACTTCGAAATACCACTGCGAGACTTCGTCGACTCCGTAACGCTCAACTAGATGTTTGGTGAACTGGTAAATGAGATCGCCCCATCGATCATAATCTTTTGGAGGAGATGGCGATGGTTTGTACCAGAACGGATGAAGAATCGAGCTGGCGGCCAGTTTTTTCGGCATGAAGCTCAATTCGACAAACGGACGTACACCGTTATTCAGAAGTCCGTCGTAGATTTGATCTATGTAGGAGAAATTGTAAATGGGCTGGCCTTTCGCATCTTCGTCGTAAAGGCCGACTTCGTCATGAAATATTGCGTGAAACCTGACATAGCCGAAATCGGTGATCTTCTTTACCTCTCTCATGTCGCTTCGATAACTGTCACGCAACGTGAGAATAGCTCGACCAGAGCCGAACATTCGTTCCCAAAAATGCGGGAATGGTCGACCCTGAGCGCGAGCATCAATAACTATTGTTTCAGCCGATGATCGTGTCTGTCCAAACGTGAATGGTGTCGTCAGCGTCTGCGAGAAGAGCACGACGCTGACGAACACCAAAACGAGACTGCGAATCCGATTAGAGATCATAGTCAAATCTCAGAAACTGAATCGCGCCTGGAACTCAATCACTCGCCCGGCCAGCGCTCCGGGTGATTGCCCGAAGTGTGGATCAGTCACGTTTGTGTCGGCCCCATTGAAGCTGAACGGAATCAAGTTAAGGTTATTAAATGCGTTGAACATATTGGCTCGCAATTCCAACACAGAACCCTCGCCCAGGAACAAGAGCTTCGGCAAGGCGGTACGTTTACCGACGCTAAGATCGACGTCAAAATATCGTGGGCCACGGAAAGAATTACGTCCCACTCCAGGAGGTTGGTTAACCAAAACCGGCCCGGTTGTGAAGTAAGGAGTACCGTCCGGTTTAATTCCAGGGAAATTGCCGTGCGGCCTGATGAACGCATCGTTGTTACCGTCTGTTAGAGCTTGCCCATTATAAGTCAGAGGCCTGGTCGGACAGAGTGTGGGTCCGCCAGGAGTGCTGGTGCAGTTGCCTTGTACCGGTGTCCACGGCAAACCGGTATGCCATTGAACGATTGGATTGACCATAAATCCGTCCAACCACCGCGTCCAATCGGTCTTTCCTTTGAATAACTGCAGTTCGTATAACCCGGAAATAACCAGGTTATGTTTTACGTCGAAATCAGACGGTCCGTATTCCGTCAACTGATTCTGAGGGAAGGTCTGATTAGTCGGCGCACCTGGGCCTTCATATGAAAGCATGTCCAAGCTCTTCGCGTAACGATATACCGCGTCAAACTGGAACCCCTGAGCGAATCTGCGAGTAAGTCTCGCCAGTAATGCATTGTAGTTCGCATTTACATCAGGAGTCGGAATGAATATTGCCGAGAACGGGAAATTGGCCGGGCTGGGAATAAGAAATCTTTCGTTAACGATGCGAATCAGCTTCCTGCTGACACTGCCCTGAAAACCAAGGCTGGCAACCAGATTGTGCCCAAGATCATATTCGGTATCCAGTGAATATGTGTAGACATAAGCATTTGGTTCGTTCGGCAATGCGCCCCACGCTTCTACCTGCGAAGCCGTGATGCCCGCGTTTGCCGGAGCTCCGGTGGCCGGATTTATACCCACGCCGAGAGCAGGATTGACTGGAAAACTCAATGGAGAGTTGCTGTTGCCAAACGCGAACAGAATCTGTCCGCCAGCGAAAGGCGAGCCAAAATCCTGCGCAGACGTTCCACAACAGATGCCGTAACGCGCAAAGAAGGGAGGATTGCCAAGTGTGTTCGAGAAAAGCACCTGCGGTATCCTGTTGTACATGATGCCGAAGCCGCCACGAGTTACCAGTTTGTCTTTAAATCTTGACGGACTCCATGCAAACCCTAATCTCGGCCCAAAATTATTTCTGTCAGGATTGTAGAGCTGGCCTACTGGAGTGGTCTTGGCTCCCACCAGACTATTCGATGGGAACAGAATATTCGTCAACAATCCGTCGGTGTCGGTTAACGGAGTGAAGTACTCCCAGCGAAGACCGAGGTTGAATGTCAGATTTGGTCTGAACTTCCAATCGTCCTGGGCGAATAGCGCGTACGTGCTGCTGCGGAAATGACGCTGCGCCTGCGGCGGTCCTCCTGTATTCGGATCGGCATCGATCCCCTCGAATATTGGAGTCTGGTTCGCTAGATTGAATAAACCGGAAAATGAATAATCTGGGCGTGCGCCTCCGATCAGGTTGTTGTTGTTCTGTTCTTTGCGCGCTTCGAATCCAAACTTGAAACCATGGTTCCCAAATACTTTGCTTAAAGTGTCGCGAAATTCAAAAGTATTTTGGGCCAAGATGCCAGGTGTGGTTTCCGCCTGTGGCGCACCGAACCGGATGCGCTGACCGGCAGGCAGCGGAAGTCCTTCTACCTCTATTCTGGGAATCCCAAAATTCGTGGCCGGAGACGACAAGATCTCGTTGAAGGCAAATCTTGTGAAATTAAACCGGGCTTCGTTGAGCATTGTCGCGGAAAATGTGTGATTGTACAGAAGCGTCGTTGCTGAGTTCAGCGGCTTTGTCAGAACATCCCCCATTGAACGACTTTGGCTAGCCGGATCGCTCTGTAACCCGGTGAATTTCGTGAAGTACATGCTGAGAGTCAGCAAATTATTTTGATTGATGTTGTAATCGAATCGCCCATTGAACTGATTGCCGTTCGCAACGCCCGGAGCTATCAGCAAAGCTTGTTCTATATCTGGAATGCCGTCAAGACCGCCCCCCGATGTCAGGCTACCCAGAGGTACATATTGACCAATTGCACCAGTTGGAGAACCAATGTCCAACGCATTACCGACTACCTGGCACGGTTGGGAACTGAATCCGGCATTTGCGCAAGATATTGGCAAAACCGCTGCGATACGCGGTTGGATTCCGGGAGAGTTAAACAGTTGCGCAATCAGGCTATTTGGTCTGACTTGCTGAATCAGGCTTCTGTACTGCGGTGTTTCAACAAATGCGGTGAAAAACTGGTTCGGAGCGCTACGCAATCCTTCATACGAGCCAAAGAAAAAAAGTTTATCTTTGATAATTGGCCCGCCAATACTGCCTGCAAACTGGTGCAGGAGCTGGTCGACGCGTTGCACCGGTTCGCCATTCGGACCGCCGTATTTATTGAAGGCGTTAAGACCTGGGCTGTTGTATTTGTAAAGCGCTGTCCCGTGAAACACGTTCGTTCCGTTCTGCGAAACGACGTTCACCTGCGCACCACTGTTACGGCCAAACTCAGCATCGTAAGTGCTGGATTTGATTTGTATCTCTTTGATCGATTCTTGATTCGGCGTAACTACGGCCGCGCCACCAAAGTTGAGACTGTTTACACTGACACCGTCGATTTCATAGTTATTCGCAGAAACGCGCTGACCGTTCGCTGAGATCTGAACCTGGTTTTCGGTTTGGAAGATCGATCTATTGGATCCGCCGGGACCGGTGACGTTTGGAAGGTTTACTGACTGTCCGGCGCCGGACCTTCCTGAATCGCCAAATACACCAGGAGCAGTTCGCAGCAAGTTGTAAGGATCGCGTCCGAAATCCGGCAGTCGGCGCACGTCTTCCTGTGTGATGCCTTTGTGCACATCCGCGGTTTCAGTGTCTATTGCTGCACCCGCTTCCTGTGCGGTAACTGTGACAGTCTCTGTGACCTGTCCTGGAGCAAGAGTTAAATTGATCCCCTGAGTCTCTTCGGCTTTGACAACAAATTGATCTACCGCAGCCTTTTTGAAACCAGCCTGCTCGACTGAAATGCTGTAATTTCCGGGTGCGAGCTCGGTAACACGATAGAAGCCCTGGTCACTGGTCGTGACTGTCTGGCTTTTCCCAGTATCTTTGTTTGTAACTGTAACCTTTGCGCCAACGACAGCGGCGCCGTTCGTATCAGTGACAGAGCCCTGAACTACAGCTCTGTATTGCGCATTCGCAGTGGTAAAAAGCGCTAAAACGAATGCAGATGCAAATAGAATATGGATTAGATTTGAAACAACTCGACGCATGACGAATCCTTTCCAGAACAGAATTGATCCATTTTCCAAGAGCCAGGGTTAATTTCATCCGCGTGGGGAGACGCCGGATTTTACGCTCCGGGCAAACCAAGCACAGAGCAAACAGGTTCGTTGAATGTGCTGACGGTCCTTATATTTTTTAAGTCTTTTTTGGATCCATCAGCGATTCACTCGCCCTCACAATTCTTTCTTTCTAACAAACTCGAAACACGCGCCAAACAACTTTGCAGGGAGAGCTAAATCGATTTAGTTGAGCAAATGTATAACATTCGGCCATTGTGGCGTCAAGAATTTTTCAAGAACCGTTAAACGAAATGATAATTTGAGGGATAATCAGAAAGAGTGTGAAAACAAATTCGAAGCCCTGGAATCGATATCTTGATTCACGTTTTTGATTGTGAGAGACTCTAGGCATGCCGCAGAAGAGGAATACAGCCGATCGCGAGCAAAACACTCGTGAAACGGATGGTCGCGTCAGCTTGAAAATGCTGGCGGACAAATTGGGATTATCGACAACAACGGTCTCGCTGGTGCTAAATGATTCGCCTGCAGCCAGCGCTATTCCACAACAAACGAAGGACAGAGTCTTTGCGGCGGCCAAATTTCTGAACTACCGTCCAAACTACCTGGCTAAATCACTGCGCGCCCAGCGCAGTTTTACAGTCGGGGTGATCGTGCCAGAGCTGAGCGACGGTTATTCGGCGATGGTCCTCAGCGGGGTTGAAGATTACCTGTTGAAGGCTGGTTATTTCTATTTTGTAGCCAGTCATCGACATCAGACCAAGCTTATCGAAGAATACCCTCACATGCTGTTCGAACGACGCGTTGAAGGTCTGATCGTGATCGACACTCCTTATACGCAGAATCTGCAAATTCCTGTGGTGGCGATATCGGGTTCGGTAAACGCAGATGGGGTTACCAGCATTGCCCTGGATCACGAGAAAGCGGCCATGCTTGCACTTCAGCATTTGAAAGATTTCGGTCACCGACGAATCGCTTTTATAAAAGGGCAGACATTCAGCTCTGACACAGCGATACGTTGGAAGGCGATCACAAAAGCAGCGAAAAAGCTCGGGCTTACGATTCAATCAAAGCTCGTGTCGCAACTGGAAGGCAATTCGCCGTCACCAGAGCTTGGATATGTCGCAGCGCAGGGCATCATCGCCACTGGCGCGCCGTTCACCGCTCTATTCACATTCAACGATGTGTCGGCGATCGGCGCCGCGCGTGCATTGCGCGAAGCCGGACTCTCGGTTCCGGAAGATGTCTCTATCATTGGTTTTGACGATGTGTACAGCGCCGCATATCAAAATCCGCCACTCACTACTGTACGACAGCCATTGTGGCAAATGGGAAAGCTGGGCGCAGATACGATCCTCAAGCGAATCACCACCGGATCTAACGGTCCGTATCCAAAGCGCCTGACAGTCGAGCCGGAACTGGTTATCAGACAATCCACTGCGATTGCTCCGTCGGCTAACTTTAAAAAAGCAACCCGCTGAGTGCATTCCGTTCACCATTACAATGCGATCTGAACGATTGCTGCCTGAACAGAAGAGCCAATCTCGCCAGACAATTATCCATATTGGCTTCGTATTAACGGGCGTCGTTACGACACTACTGGGGCCGATTCTGCCCGTGCTTTCCCATCAGTGGCAAATCAATGATTCAGAGTCAGGCTATTTGTTCACAGCTCAATTCATGGGTGGCCTTTGCGGCATGTTGATGTCGAATGGGGTCGCTGCAAGAATCGGACTGACGCGCGCATTGATCTCAGGCTTTGGTTTGATGGGAGTGGGAACAGGCGCGCTTGCCATCAGCGGATGGCCAGCAGCCATATTGTCTGTCTTCTGTTTTGGTTTGGGTATTGGCATAACGATACCGCTGTCTAATGTCGCAGTTTCAGATTTAAACCCAGAGCGACGAGCGGCTGCGCTTAACATATTGAATTTCTGCTGGAGTATCGGCGCCGTGATCGGCCCGCCATTGGTCGCGTTACAGATGCGTCACAGTCAGGAGTACTGGGGATTGATGGTTCTGTCGATTTTATTAATAGCGATGATTCTGTTTCTGAGCCTCAGGCCTCTCGCAACTTCTAACTTCGAATCAGAAACAGTCGAAAGCCATTATTCATCAGCGAGTATTTTTAGCCGAGCTTTTATAACAATAGGCGCGCTGGCGTTCATTTATGTGGGCACAGAAACGTCAGTCGGAGGCTGGGCTGCTTCTTATGCAATGCGAGATGAGAACTCCGGATCCATATTTTGGGTGGGCAGCCAATCGATATTCTGGGCTTCATTGATGGTTGGCCGGGGAATAGCGCCGGTAGTTTTGCGTTACATAAGCAACAAGAGATTGGTCTTTGTCGGAATCTTGATGGCGGTAGTTGGAATAGGACTGCTGTTAATTTCGAAAGGAGCGGGATTGCTTGGGCTGGGGCTCGTGTTAATCGGTTTCGGTTTCGGGCCAGTCTATCCCACGACGACGGCAGTGCTGCTGCAACAATTCGGAAGCAAGGCGACGAAATTAATCGGATCATTTTTTGCGCTCAGCTCGCTTGGCGGCGCAATCGTTCCATGGGTGGTTGGTTTTATCTCGAACAAGTCCGGGAGCCTGCGAACTGGTCTTTCGGCTCTGTTAATTGACGGCATTGCAATGCTGGTCCTCGTGTTGCTTCAGGAATCCTGAGAATAAAGCGTCGCTTAAATAGCCCTCCAACCATAAGTTCAGAGACCGGTACTGACACGGCGTTGCTCCGATCTTCAAACCTACACACATGCGTAGTGACAATTGGTCGACAGATGGATTTACTGATAGTCGTCCTGATCAAAGATGTTCAGGTGAGGAGGCCTTCATGAAACATACCTTGTTAGCTGCCTTACTGCTGCTCTCTTTATCTTCGATCGCTTTCGTTCAAACGTCACGCAATGGAAGCACATCCAGCGGTGACGAGCAGGCAGTCCATCAGGTTGAGGACCAGATAGTTGCGGCTGAAGGTCGTGACGATGCCGACGCGCTCGACCGCTTGTACGCTCCCGGTTACACTTTCGTAACTCCTTTCGGGCAAGTCTGGACCAAGGAGCACTATCTGGGATTAATGCGTTCCGGCGACTTGAAAACAGACTCTTACAGTCGAGATGAAGAGACCATCCGGGTTTACAGTAACACGGCAATGGTGATTTATCGTTCAACAGCGCATGGCGCATTGAAGGGACAGTCTTTTAACAGCCAGCGAAGAGTGACTACGGTGTTGATGAAAGAAGACGGTCGGTGGCTGGCGTTCGGACGACAGTCAACCCCGATACTACAGTCGCCGGGACTACAGACGGGGCAAAACGCTGCCGACGAGGATGCCGTCCACAAAGTAGAAGACCAGATCGCGGCCGCGTTGGATCATAACGACGCTGACACCCTCAACCGCCTCTGGGCCGATGATTACATCTTCGTCAACCCTGTCGGCCTGGTTTTAACCAAGGCGCAACGGCTGGAGTCATTCCGTTCCGGCATGACGAAGTTGGAATCTTACACTCGCGATCAAGAGAGCATCCGGGTGTACGGGAATATGGCCATCGTGATATACCGCTCGACCGTAAAGGGGCAGGCTGGGGGTCAGGACATGAGCAGCCAGCGCCGCGTGACTACGGTTCTTGAGAAGAGGGGCGGTAACTGGCAGGCAGTATCACAGCAATCAACCCGGATTCAGCAGCAGAGTCGTCCAAATTGAAGATTTCACGAGTTGGAGCACATCTTTTAGGTCACCAGAATTTGAGAATCGCTGGAAGGTATCAACACCTGAGTCCTGGATATTGGGCCAACGCCCTGGGACGATAGGATAAGTTTTTGGCAATCTATGTTGTCGAGACGTTACCAACGAAAAAGCACTCGCAAACCAGATTGTTTGTAAGTGCTTTTGCATAAATGGCGTCTCGTACGGGATTTGAACCCGTGTCGCCGCCGTGAAAGGGCGGTGTCCTAGGCCGGGCTAGACGAACGAGACATAACTCTCGCAAAACGAATCGTGAAATATACTATAGCGAAGATGATGAGGCAAGTCAGTCTCGAACAAAATTCGACCCGGATTAGCCTCGCGCTCAGAACATCTAGCCGGCGGCGTTCACCTGCGATAACTTCTTCCGTCCATCACTGAGAACATCGTCAAAAAGAGCTTCTAAATCTTCATTTGCTCCTCTTAAGCCGTTCACCACTGCGGACGCCCAATCGAGATATTCAATCCTTCTATGAAGCGACCAATCCTGAGGCGGCGAGTTGCTGATGTCGCGTACGTTGCAGATCTTATCCGCCAGCTTGATCTGTTTTGCCCCGGTCGATTTGTGCGAGGCATGTTCAATCTGCAACTGCTTTCTGGTTGCTTTGGGTAAACTCTTATCGTCGGATACTTCCTGAACCAACGACAGAACGTCGGGTCCAAAATGCTCTTGAAGCTCGCCTGCGGTCGTACTGGTATCTTCGAGGGTGTCATGAAGAATTGCCGCAATAATCACATCCACCGTTCTAACGTGGCCCACTCGCCACAAAATTTCCGCTACTTCGATAGGATGATTGATATATGGCGACGCACCGCTGTCTTTGCGTCGCTGATCTCGATGCTTGTCTGCGGAAAATCGGATAGCGTGCAGAATCTGCGAAATGCTGGATTCATCGAATGTCATAAGTTCCTCAATTCAGGTTTATGCTTTAAGTAGACATATAGCGAAAAGGCAAGCTGGCCTCAAGCCGTGCCGGGCGTAAACCGTCCATTATTATCCAAAGCTTATTCTTCTCAAGCGGTCGCAATCGATTAAAGAGCTGCCGCTTGATTCGCTGGAGTTGGATGCATTGCGGGCAATTGCAGAATATGGCGAGTGGAAACAGGTGACACAGTGTCAACCAAATATTCGAATTTGATCCGTCGGTATGGGCTGCCTGATTCCACAGAAGGATTAGTCGGATTCATTCACTCGCGAATGAGTTAAATAGCCGTTCGATCAATGGGCTAGTCCTTTCTTTTTCGGAACTGAACAACATTTCCTTCGGGATCGTGACCGTCCAGATGGAGTTCACCGCGCCACAGCCAGGCGGAAGTGACCGGTTTGGTGCCTCCGCCTGCATCTGTAGCTTCAGCTCGTACCTTGTCCAGGTCCTCGACCAGGAATGAGCACTTGATCGGAGTTTCCTCTCTCACACGAGGCGGCATCGAAATCTGTATTTCTTTCGCAATGGACTCCCGTATTCGGACAATCGCGATTTCAAGATTGTCATTACCAACAACTATGAAGCTTGGCTCCTCGTCAATCTTCGAAACCGAAAGAGTCCTCTGGTAGAAGTTCGCGACTCTGGTTATGTCCTTTGCGTAAATAACAATGCTCGTAACTACACCTTGCATGCTGCGTATCGTGTTCGACCTCCGAGTTCTCCAGTTTGAAAGGTAAGAATTCTAAATCAACATTTGCTAAAAACCGATACTGCTGGATCAAATAACGACCGTCCAGTCATATGATTATGGAAATATTCCGCGAACCTTTGTTGCATTGGCGACTCTGCCGACTGCAAGCGTGTACGCCCCGATTCGCATGTTAACCTTGTATTTCTCGGCATTGGCGTGAACACTTTGGAAGGCATCCGTCATTGTGCGTTCAAGGTATCGGTTGACTTCTTCTTCAGTCCAGAAGAACCCATATTGATCCTGAACCCATTCAAAATACGATACCGACACCCCGCCCGCGTTAGCGAGAATGTCCGGCAGCACCATCGAGCCTTTTTCAAACAGCACTTCGTCGGCGGCAGGAGTGGTAGGTCCATTGGCCGCTTCGGCCACAATCCGGGCCTTTATTCTATCTGCGTTTTCCGCTGTGATCTGATTCTCAAGGGCTGCGGGAACTAAAATATCGCAATCGAGTTCCAGCAATTCAGCATTGGTAACGGAATCGCTGCCGGAAAATCCGACAACGCTGCCGTTCTCTTCCTTGTGTTTTAAGACGGCTTCAATGTTGAGCCCCTTTGAATTGAATATGCCTCCCTGCGAATCCGAAACGGCAATTATCTTTGCACCGTCTTCCGACAAGAGTTGCGCCGCGATGCTACCTGCGTTGCCGAAGCCTTGAATAACAGTGGGTGCACCTTTCAGGTCGACTCCCTTCACTTTGCACGCCTGACGAGTGACGAACTGACAACCGCGCGCCGTGGCCTCGTTGCGACCTTTCGACCCGCCAAGCTCCAGCGGCTTGCCGGTCACAATTCCCGTTTGAGCAGAGCCGGTGATCATGCTGATCGTGTCCATTATCCAGGCCATTGTTTGCGAGTTGGTGTAAACGTCCGGTGCCGGAATATCGATGTGCATTCCTATGATCGGAGCGATCTCTGCGGCGAAACGGCGCGTCATGCGTTCGAGCTCAGATTGGGAAAGATCTCTCGGATTTAGGCGGATGCCGCCTTTGCCGCCGCCATACGGAATATTGACTGTCGCGCACTTCCAAGTCATCCATGCGGCAAGCGCTTTGACTTCATCAAGCGTTACATTTGGATGATAACGTATGCCGCCTTTGGCCGGTCCACGAGCGATGTTGTGCTGGACGCGATAGCCTTCGAATACCTCGATCCGGCCGTCGTCCATCTTGACCGGTATGGAGACAATTAATTGCCTCTTGGGATTCTTGAGTACCTGGCGCAGCCCATCATCCAGTCCGAGCAGATCGGCCGCCATATCAAATTGCTGCTGAGCTATCGTAAACGGATTCAGATCCTCTGCCATAACATGCATCCTCCAAAGAACAAGTTACTATCAGGCCGGATATTGATAAGAAGTTATGAATAACTGATTCGCATCAAACGGAGCCCAAACAGCCTTTGGATACAGAGCCGATTACGGCAGAACGAATCTGCGGAGGGCATAATACTCCCGAAGAGCGTCAAAGGCTACAGAAAGATTCTTCAACACTAAACGGAAGAATCAAGCTGGATCGTTCGTCAAACTGTTACGCGGTGGTCTGGAGACGGAAATGGTCAAAAGGATCGGATTACTAACAGTCTCTTTGTCAATTATCTTTTGCCTCATGATCATTTTGCGCAATAGCATTGTCTCGGGATTTATTAACAACGCTGTCGACCATTCGTCTGATAGCTTGGTTGAAACGACGCTTTATGACAAAGATCCCCATCACCTCTGGAATAGAATTCATCAGCATTTCTTTATTCGTATTGCACACGGCAAGGTTTATGGCGAAGACGAGCTTGATCCGCTGTTCTGGGCACAGACCAAATATCTTCGCAGTGGAGCATCCAATAAAACGGCTATCAGTCTGCTGGATGAGTTTCTCTCGTCAAACGGCGAGCGCCTTATCACAGACCCTCTCAAGCGCGCGATGCTGCAGCGCGATCTTTGGGCAGTATTTGATTGGTTACACCGGCTCTCGCCCGATGAACGTGAATTATCATCACGCCTGGCCGGAGTGATCAAACGGCTTGCTTTGCCGTCCGATCAGATTCGCGCATTGCCTGATAGTTATGGCGACGCCATAGCGTCTAAAACGTTTCCTGCTGACGCTAACGCCGAGCGACCTGATGATGCTTTCTTACCACCGGACCTTTTCGCTGCGAACGGTTCCTGGGTTCGAATTATCGGCGATGCTGAAAAACCTGTGGCACCGACGCATTTTGGAGTCTCGTCTCGATCATTCTTTTCGGTTTTCATGCGATTGCCAGGAGGAAAGCGGGAAACAAGAGATTATTTGAAAAAGCTTAATTCATTTCCGAATCCGATAATTAAAAGCCCCTATTTCAAAGACCAAATGGCAATTAATCCGGAAGTACCAAGATTTCCCGTTGGAACTGAATTCGCATTGGTTCGCCATATGATGCTGATTGGTGATAAAGGCAATCTTGTTCCGACCCGGATTGTTGAAAGCGTTCAGCTTCGGGTATATCGCAAACTGATCGACGGTTTTGATGCCTATGCCAATAGCGATCGTTTTGTCGATAAATTTGAAATCAGGTTGCGGCGTTCCCTTTTATTCGCCGGAAAATTCGGCGGCTTAGAATCCATTAGAAATGAATTATTCAATCAATTCATGTCCCACGGATTGGATCCGTTTGAGATGAACCGTAATTCGCCTGATGCAGTTTTTGCTCGGGACCCATCGCGTCCGTTCGCCCTACAAGTTGGATGCTCTGTTTGTCACGACAATAGAACGGGGGTATCGG
>Ga0070741_10003328_pt1 | contig 40238 bp, 34 predicted proteins | sample Coa_R1_4_FD_66440 | JGI IMG/M metagenome (GOLD analysis project Ga0070741, IMG submission 66440) | Surface soil microbial communities from Centralia Pennsylvania, which are recovering from an underground coalmine fire - Coalmine... | ecosystem: Environmental > Terrestrial > Soil > Unclassified ...
GCACGTGCAGTTTGCCGTTGATGACAGCGGCAAACAGCGTGTCGGCACCTTCGAGCAATTCGGAGCGCTTGCCGATATAGTCGTTGAGCTTGGGGCGGGTTGCAAACAGCGAGCCGTGATTGTTGAGTTCGGCAATCGCAAACGGTGGCACCGGTCCCGAGGCATTGCCGAAACTGACGAACAGGCCGCGCGGCTTGAGGCACGACAGCGAGCCCGGAAAGGTCGACTTGCCGACGCCGTCATAGACCACGTCGCACAATTCGTTGCGGCTGATCTGTTTGACGCGCGCGACGAAATCCTCCTCGTTGTAAAGGATGACATGGTCGCAGCCGTTGGCGAGCGCGAGATCCGCCTTGGCCTTCGAACCGACGGTGCCGATCACATGGGCCCCAAGCGCCCGCGCCCACTGGCAGGCAAGCAGTCCGATGCCGCCGGCAGCCGCATGTATCAACACGCGATGATGGGGTTCGACCTTGAAGGTCTTGTGCAGGAGGTACCAGACCGTCAGCCCCTTCAGCATCAAAACGGCACCCTGCTCGTAGGTGATGTGGTCGGGGAGCTTGACCAGCCTTTCCCAGGGGATGTTGCGTTCGCTCGCGTAGGCGCCGAGATTAACGTAATAGGCGACGCGATCGCCGGGATGAAAATGGGTCACGCCCGGCCCGACCGCGATCACCTCGCCCGACGCTTCGTTGCCGACGATGAACGGCAGGCCCGGCGCCTTGTAGAGGCCGGTGCGATAATAGGTGTCGATGAAATTCAGGCCGACCGCGTGCTGGCGGATGCGGACCTCGCCGGGGCCCGGCGCGGGCACTTCGGCGTCCTCGTAGATCAGGGCCTCGGGACCGCCAACCTTGTGCACCCGCACGGCCTTGGTCATCGCCCTATCTCCTCAAGTGTTTTCGTTGCCGCGAGCGAATGACATCAAGGCCGTATTGTCAACTCGGCAGGCCTCAATTGGCGTATCTTAATCTTTGCTGCGATTGCGGCGGGCCAGCACATTGAAGAATTCGACGGCTGCCGAGAACGCGATCGCGAAGTAGATGTAGCCGCGCGGAATATGAAATTTGAAGCCGTCGGCGACCAGCGCAACGCCGATCAGAACCAGGAACGCCAGCGCCAGCATTTTGGTCGTGGGGTGCTCTGCGACGAATCGCGCCACCGGGCCTGAGGCGGCGTACATGACCAGACAGGCGATGACGACCGCCGCGATCATGATCGCAAGCTCCTGCGCCATGCCGATCGCGGTGATGATCGAATCCAGCGAAAATACGATATCGATGACGGTGATCTCGAGAATCACCTTCAGAAACGCCCTCCTGGCCGACGCGCCTGAGCGCTTGTCGTCGGGTGCTTCGACCTCGCGATGGATCTCGTGCGTGGCTTTCGCGATCAGGAACAGGCCGCCGGCGATCAGAATGATGTCGCGCCACGAGAATGAGAGGTCCTGAACGGTGACGACGGCGCGCGTCAGTCCGATCAGCCAAACCAGCAGGCTGAGGAGCAGAATTCGAAACGCGAGCGCCATCGTAAGGCCAATCTGGCGCGCACGCTTCGCTTGCTCTGCCGGAACGGCGGAGACGATGACGGAAATGAAGATGACATTGTCGATCCCGAGAACGATCTCGAGCGCGGTCAGGGTCAGGAGCGCAGCCCAGGCTTCGGGGCTCGTCAGCAGCGTGATCATGTCTTGAGCGACCTGACCAGGCGAATGGCACTATCGCTGCCGACCACATAAAGGCCGATCGCACAGAGTGCCGACGTGACGGCGGTCCCGGGTTCGAAATCGTAAATCAGGGTGAGCATGGCCAGCACCGTCGCAATGCCAATCAACGTCAAGGTCAACCAGCGCAGGCGAGCCACGCGGACGGGATGAACGACATAGAATGGCATGAAGGTGAGCGCAATCAACACGGCAACTGCAACGCTGGATGCGGCCGGCGGCCAGTGCAGCAGGAACAGGTAGAACGCGGCGATGTTCCACAATCCGGGAAAGCCGCGGAAATGGTTGTCATCCGATTTCATGCGCCGGTCGGCAAAATACAGCGCGCCGGAGACCGCAACACCCACCCCCAGAACAGGTGCGGCGACTGGCCACAGCAGGCCGCTGGCCGTGATGGCATAGGCCGGAACGAACACATAGGTGACGAAATCGACGACGAGATCGAGGACCTCGCCTGACCAGTTCGGCTGGAGACGCACAACGTCCAGGCGCCGTGCCATCGGGCCATCAACGCCGTCAATGACGAGCGCCACCCCCAGCCACCAGAACATGGCCGCCCAATGCTCGCGAACGGCTCCCAGCAGCGCCAGCAACGCGACGCCTGCCCCAAGCGCGGTGAAAACGTGCACGGAAAACGCAGCGGTACGAAGACCCAGCGAGGCTTCGGCTTGTTGAGGTTCGGTCCCTTGATCCATCTGCGTGCAATGCGCCTGTTCGCAGTCACTGCTAACAGGAATCGGCTCTTTTGCACATATAGTGTCCCGATTCCGAAGTTCGTAGCATTTTACGGAGCCACGTTTCGAACTTCGGAATCGAAAGGACACCAGCAAAACTATTGTTCTAGTGTGGCTTTGGTTCAGAAGTCCGCATGACGAGCCCGCGGCAGCAATGATGCGGAGTCCTGAACCGCCGCACCAGGCGATGGGCTTGAAAATGTCGCAGGGAATGTCAAATGTCGTCGGTATGAACGAGCATTCCTCGATCTATGATCTTGCGGTGGTCGGCGGCGGGCCGGCAGGGTTGTCAGCGGCGATCGCGATAGCGCAGTCGGGCGCAAACACCGTTTTGGTCGCCCGCAAGTCGCCTTATGCCGACAACCGGACGACGGCACTTCTCGGCGGATCGATCGATTTCCTGCAAGCGCTCGAGGTCTGGCCGAACTGCAAGGATCAGGCTGCCGAACTGCGCGTGATGCGTCTGGTGGACGATACCGGCCGCCTGATCCGGGCGCCCGAGGTCAAGTTTTCCTGCGATGAAATCGGTCTCGACGTGTTCGGTTACAACATCGAGAACCGCGCTTTGGTAGCTGCGCTCGAAGGGCGCGCTGGGACGCTGACAAACCTGACGCGGTTTGACGACGAGGCTGCCGCGGTCAGTCCCGGCGACGATGCGGTTCCGATTGTGTTGGCGAGCGGAAAATCCATATCGGCGCGGCTTGTGGTGGGCGCCGATGGCCGGCACTCGCTGTGTCGGGAAGCCGCAGGGATCATGGTTCGACGCCGCGATCTCCATCAGGCCGCGCTGACATTCAATGTCAGCCATTCCCGCCCGCATCAAAATATGTCGACCGAGTTTCATACGCCGCACGGGCCTTGCGTCTTCGTTCCCCTGCCCGGCGATCGCTCGAGCGTGGTCTGGGTGTCCGAGCCGAAGGAGGCCGACCGGCTGACGGCGCTCGGCGACGAGGAATTGTCGGACGCGGTCGAAGCGCGTGCGCATTCGATCCTGGGCAAGATGCGCGTCGAGCCCGGCCGCAGCCGGTTTCCGCTCGCGATCGAACAACCTGCCGAATTTGCGAAAGCGCGTATCGCGCTTGTCGGCGAGGCCGCGCACGTTCTGCCGCCGATCGGCGCGCAAGGCCTCAACATGGGACTGCGCGATGCCGCCGATCTCGCCGACATCGTGCGGGATGCATTGGCGGCGGGCGAGGACCCCGGCTCGACCGCGGCGCTTGGCCGTTACGCGTCCGCGCGGCGTCCTGACGTCATGAGCCGCACCTTTGCCATCGATCTCGCCAATCGCTCGCTCTTGAGCGCTTTTTTGCCGATGCAGTCGCTCCGTGCAGCCGGCTTGCATCTGATCGGCTCGTTCGGACCGCTGCGAAGGTTTGCCATGCGCGAGGGCCTCGCGCCGTCGTGGCGCGCCTCACACGCGACCCGAAGCGTTACGGAAACGCCAACCGCCCAGTCTGAATAAGCCACATCGCAGCCGTCAGCGTCACGACGGAAGCAAAGGTTCCGACCATGACGGCGACCGAGGCCGGCTCGACCCAGGCATCGTTCTGACGCGCGATCATGAAAACGTTCAAGGCTGGCGGCAGCGACGCCATCAACACGGCGGTCGCCGCCCACGCGTTCGGAAACGGACCGAGCAGCAGCATCAACGCAAACACCATCAGCGGATGAACAAGAAGCTTGACCGAGACGACCGCGGGCACTTCCCAGGGCAGGCGGCCGAACGGCCGCAGCGCGACCGTTACCCCGAGCACGAACAGCGCCATCGGCGCTGCGGCGTTTTGCAGGAATGACAGCGTGTTGTCGATCGCGGTTGGCGGATGAAAATGAAACGCCGCGGCGAGCGCCCCGGCGCAAGCCGACATGATCGGCGGATTGAGAACGATCTGCTTGACCAGGAGGCCGAGCGCATGGAGCCAGTGATGGTCGCTGTGGTCGGTCAGCGCAATCAGAAACGGCACGACCGAAAACAGGAAAATGCTGTCGCAGCAAAAGATCAGCGCGGTCGGTGCGGCAGCCTTTGCGCCAAGCACGGCCAGCGCTAGCCCCGGTCCCATATAACCGATATTGCCGTAACCGCCGGCAAGTCCGGCGAGAGTCGCGTCGCGGAACGGGAGCCTTCCGGCTAGCCGCCCGGCGGCCATCGCAAGAAAGAATGCGAGCGCGGTCCCGGAGGTGGTGGCGATCAGAAATGGCGGATTGTTGAGTTCTTCAAAGGGCGTTCTTGACGTGATTCCGAACAGCAAGCCCGGCAGCGAGACATAGAGCAGGAAAAAGTTCATCCAGGCGAGGCCCTGCTCGGGGAGGGGCCGGAGCCTGGCGCAGGCGACGCCGATGAAGATCAGGCTGAAATAAGGCAGCGCCAGATTGAGAACGTCGGCCATGCTGGTCGGGCTAAGCGGGCATTTCGTGAATGTTGGCCCCGATTTAGCTGTATGCGTTGGATCAGCGGCTAACGTTAATTCGCGAGTTAGCCTCTAGCATCACGCCCCGTCATGGTCTATTCGACGAGCTATGATCAAAACGCGGACCGCCAAGTTCCAGATCGGGCAGATCGTCCGCCACCGGATATTTTCATTCCGTGGCGTGATCTTCGATATCGATCCGGAATTCAACAATACCGAAGAGTGGTGGCTGTCGATTCCGGAAGAGGTTCGTCCCCACAAGGATCAGCCGTTCTATCATCTGCTGGCTGAAAATTCGGAATCGGAATATGTGGCCTATGTTTCGGAACAGAATCTCCTTCCCGACGATTCAGGCCAGCCGATCCGGCATTCGCAGGTCGCCGAGATTTTCATCAAGGACAAGTCCGGCGGCTACCGGCCGCGTAACCCGTCGCTGAACTAGCGGCGAACTCGCAAACAGACGGCAAAGAAAAAGGCGCTTCTTTCGAAGCGCCTTTTTGTCGTTGGTGCGAGATGGCTTACTTCGGCAATGCAGCCTGAGGCGCACCCGGAGGCTGGCCGTTTTGTTCCAGCTTCTTGCGCGCTTCCTCTGCGCGCTTCTGCAACTCCTCTTGCAGCTTCTGCTGGTTCTTCTCGAACTCCTTCGGATCGGTCGGCGGGCCGTCATAGGCCTTGGCGAAATCGCCAAGCGGCAGCGGCAGCGTGATCGGCTGGTTGTTGGACGAGATCGCCTGAACGACGAGGTTCTGGCCCTTCTTCATCTGGTTCAACATGTCGGCCGTGACTTCGTAGTCCGACATGCAGCCGTTCTGGAAGCAGATCACGAACGGGCTTTGTGCCGGCGGATTGTTGTCGATGATGATGCGGGTGCCGTGAACGAGCAGCATGCCGAGCGGGAGTGTCACGCGAAGAATCTTCTTCGGCTCACCTTCGGGTTCGATCACAACGGCCGCAATCACCGGCTGACCGGACTCGATCCGGCCATCCTTGCCGGTAAAGCAGACCTGCTTGGCGCCGGCATCCTGCCCCTTGAGACAGAACTTGGTCCACGGCGCGTAAATCAGCTGAACCTGCTGATCGGCCGGCGGCTGGGCCGCAGGTGCAGCGGGCGCCCCTGCCGGCGGGGCTGCCTGGGCAGCCGGTGCGGGCGCGGCGGGCGCAGCATGCGGAGCGGCCTTCGGAGCCGCCTTGGCTTTCGGTGCAGCCGATGGAGCCGGGGCCGGCGTCTGGGCCGAGACGTCGGACGCAAGGAACGTGGCCCCCAGCGCGGTTGCCGCCAGAAAGGCGAAAACGCGCTTACGCGGCCCGGCTGGCGCGGCCAACATACGGAAATTCATTGCGGAAAACCCTTTCTGCACGGTACGCCGAAAACCGCTCCGGGCACCCAAACCCGGCCATTTTAGCGGCTGTCTCCCTGCCAATTGAGGCGGATGCGTGACCGCCCCTACCCGACTGGTCAATTGGACGTCTTCATACAGAGGCGGACGAAAAGATCAATGCCGACGGGCCACATTACGGCGCGTTACCGTGTCGGCCCGACGCCTGTGCTACAGGGCAATTGTGAACGAGATCGAATCAAATCGGCGCGTCAAATGGCGGGTTCCGGCGCGCAAGCGGATCGCGGCGGCCCTGTGCGGCCTCTTCGTTTTTATTTCACTCGTTTTATCCGCCTCTGATGGGGCTTTCGCGGCCGAAAGCTACGCGATCGCCATGCACGGCGCGCCGGCGTTGCCTGAAACTTTTCCCCACATGCCCTATGCCAAGGCGGATGCGCCGAAGGGCGGGCGGCTGGTCGAGGGTATTCTCGGGACGTTCGACAGTCTCAATCCCCTGATTGTGAAGGGATTGGCGGTCCCGCAAATCAGAGGCTACGTGATCGAGAGCCTGATGGCGCGGGGCAACGACGAGGCGTTCACGCTCTACGGCTTGCTCGCGCGGAGCGTCGAAACCGATGACGCCAGACACTATGTGACCTTCCGCCTCGATCCACGTGCGCGCTTTTCGGACGGTCGGCCAGTCACATCGGATGACGTGCTGTTCTCCTGGGCCTTGCTGCGCGACAAGGGACGCCCGAACTATCGGCAATACTATTCGAAGGTCGCAAAAGCCGAAGCGCCGGATCCGCTCACTGTGCGATTTGACTTCGGCGGAGTGACCGATCGCGAACTGCCGCTGATCCTCGGCCTGATGCCGATCCTGCCCCGCCATGCCGTCGATGTCGAAACCTTCGAGAACACCTCGCTGAAGGCGCTGATCGGTTCGGGGCCGTACCGTGTGAGCAAGGTCGATCCGGGTGTAAGCGTCACGCTGACGCGCAACCCCGACTATTGGGGCCGCGATCTGCCGGCGAACCGTGGCTTATGGAATTTCGACGAGGTCAGGCTCGATTACTTTCGCGAGGCCAACGGCCATTTCGAAGCGTTCAAGCGTGGCCTTTACGATTTTCGGGTCGAGACCGAGCCGCTACGCTGGCACGATGGTTATGATTTTCCGGCCGCTCGCAATGGGGAAGTGATCCGGGACACCGTCAAGCCGGGAACGCCGCAGCCGTCGCAATTTCTGGTCTTCAATACGCGCCGGCCACTTTTTTCCGACATTCGGGTGCGTCGGGCGCTCACGCTTCTGTTCGACTTCGAATGGATCAACCGCAATTACTTCTTCGCCCTCTATGGCCGTTCAGCCGGTTACTTCGCCGGTTCCGAGCTTTCGGCCTATGGACGCGCCGCCGATGAGCGCGAACTGGAATTCTTAAAACCATTTCTCTCGCATATTCCGCACGACATCCTCGACGGCAGCTATCACCTGCCGGTTACGGATGGATCCGGCCGGGACCGCGCCAACTTGCGCGAGGCGCTGAAGTTGTTGTCGCAAGCAGGTTATGATCTCGACGGCGCGGTGCTGCGGCAACGGAGCAGCAGAACGCCGTTCGCCTTTGAAATCCTCGCGAACACACGCGATCAGGAGCGCATAGCTCTCGCGTTCTCGCGGGACCTCAAGCGCGCAGGGATCGAGGCCAGGGTTCGCGTTGTGGACGCAACGCAGTTCGAACAGCGCCGTCGTGCCTTCGATTTCGACATGATCCAGAACCGCCTGGACCAGTCGTTATCGCCCGGCAACGAGCAGTACTTCTACTTTGGATCTGAAGCGGCCGACGCCCAGGGCACGCGCAACTATATGGGCGCCAAGGATCCGGCGATCGATGCCATGATCGCCAATATGCTCGCGGCGCGGGATCGCGCCGTCTTCGTCTCGGCGGTGCGCGCGCTTGACCGCGTGCTGATGTCGGGATTTTACGCCATCCCGGTTTTTAACATCCAGGAGCAATGGATCGCGCGCTGGAATCGGATAGAACGACCCGAAGCCACAGCTTTGACCGGTTATCTTCCGGAAACCTGGTGGTACCGGCCACAGCAACCGAAGTAGTCTCGTTTCGCACACGATTCGCAACCGAGCCAATTTCCGTGATCCAGACGACCAACGTATCGCCGACGCTCGACGGGTTGTTTCAGAGGAACCTGGCGCGCCAGCCCAATGCGCCGGCCTTGCTTGATCCGATCAACAAGGCCCGCATCAGTGGCCGGCCGCCGCTGCGAATGACGTTCGCCCAGGCCGACCGGGCGATTTCGGCGCTCGCCGCGCATTTTGTCGAATCCGGACTTCCGATCAATTCGGTGATCGGGTTGCAACTGCCCAACACCATCGAGTTTATGCTCACGGTGCTCGCCGCCCACCGCGCCGGGCTGATCGTCGCTCTTTTGCCGCAGCTCTGGCGGCAGGCGGAACTCACCGCCGCCCTCAATCGCACCGGCGCCAGGGCGATCGTGACCATGTCGAAGATCGACGGCGTCAGTCACGCCGATCTCGCCATGAACGCGGCGGCGGAAGCGTTTTCCATCCGCCATGTCTGCGGCTTTGGCGAGGATCTGCCGGAGGGCATGGCCTCGCTCGATCTTGCCTTGAAGAGCGGAAGGTCGTCTGAGCGCGTGGTGGTGCAGGACGGACGCAAGGCGGCGTTGGTCTCGTTCGACGTCACTGCCGACGGACTTCGTGCGGTGCCGCGAACCCATCTCAACCTCATCGCCGGCGGGCTTGCTGTTTTCCTCGAAAGCCGCATTCCGCAGGGCGCGCGGCTGATGTCGGCATTCGCTCCCTCCTCCTTCGCAGGTTTGACCTCATCGCTTCTGCTCTGGCTGCTGTCGGGCGGAACGCTCGCTTTGCATCACCCGTTCGACAGCGAGGCGCTGGAACGGCAAATCAACGATTGTGCCTGCGATACGCTGGTGACGCCTGGACCGATGGCGCTCCGCCTGACCGATGCCGATATGGGCTCGCGTGTGCCGACCTTGCGTCATGTGATCGGCTTGTGGCGGATGCCGGAACAGGTCGCCTCCAGCGCGCAATGGACGGCCGAGCAGGCAAGATTCACCGATGTCTATCTGTTCGGCGAGGTCGGCCTGTTCGGTGCGCGGCGTACCGCCGATGGCGTGCCCGTCCCGATCATGCCGGGACCACACGGCGCGCCGCGTGACGTCCCCGGCACCTCGATCGCCGGCGAAACCTTGTTGACGTCGAAGGGCACGCTGGCGTTGCGCGGGCCGATGGTGACGGTCGCCGCTTATGCGCCTCCGACACCGCCGTCGGATGCGTTGATGGCGCCGCCGCCACCACCTGACTATGCCGATACCGGCTACGCGGCGAGGCTCGACCGCTCGTCAGGCGCGATCTGCATCACGGCGCCGCCGTCCGGCATCGTCTCCGTAGGCGGCTACCGCTTCCTGTCGCAGGATCTTCAGGAATGGGCAAAGCGATTGGGACAGGGGGCACTGCTCACGGCCTTGCCGGATCGCCTGTGCGGATATCGGCTCGCCGGACGTGCCCAGGACAACGCACGCGGCCGTGACGCGTTGAACCAACTCGGACTTAACCCACTGATGGCGGAAGCTTTTCGGGACCGCACGATCATTGGCTAGTGTCCTGATTCCGAAGTTCGTCGCGTCTTGCGGAGCCACGTTTCGAACTTCGGAATCGAAAGGACGCTAGCTAATTTGTTGATCTGGTGTGGCTTTGGTTCCGAAGTCCGCATGACGTACCCGCGACACAAATGATGCGGACTTCTGAACCGCCACACCAGGGCGGGCCGCGGTCGCGGTCACTCCGTTGACAAGGCATTAAGACGGTCAAACTAGGATTGCGGCTCGAAACGAAGCGCGTTGATCCGAATTTCGACATGTCCCAACAGCAAGGCTTGATTATCGTCGTGGCTGACGACAAGTCACCGGCCTTCGCGGCGGTGCTTGGCGAAGCCATGTTTCCGGTCATCGAAACGAATTGGGCCGAAGCCTCGCGTGCAGTGACCCAGCTGCATCCAGCGGTCGTGATTGCGGCAGCAAGTCAGGGCATGGACGCAAAACTCGACGCGCTCGCGAGGCAAATCAGCAGCGTTCAGCCGTATCTTCCATTGCTCGCGATCGACCCGAAAGATGTATTGCCGGAAAACGCGCTTCCCTTTTCGCAAACGAGCGGCAAGTCGGATCGCCTGATCCCGCGCCTACGCGCGGCGCTCCGGGTCCGAACCCTGCACGCGACCGTCCTGCGCCGGCTGGACGATCAAGCCGTGGTCGAACTCGATATCGGCAAGATCAAGCCGGTTCGCGATGCAACGGTGCTGCTGGTCGGACGCGGCGGCGCCTATCCAGCTTTGTCAGTTGCACTCGGGGAACGCATGGGCGTCGTAGGCGCGCTCAGCATCGAAGCGGCTGCCAAACACCTCAACACCCGCGACATCGACGGGATTGTGCTCGGTGAAGGTTTTACGGATCGCGTGGTCGACGCCTTCCTCACCGTGCTCAGCGAAGATCCTCGCTTCCGCAATTTGCCGATCGTTGCGACGCTGGCGGGCCTCGTTCCCAACTATGACTTGCCGAACCTTGAAGTCATCGTCGGCGATCCCGTCCATGTCGCGGCAAATGCCCTGCCCCTGATCCGCCAACACGCTCTTGAAGCTTATTTGAGCCGCGCGCTGCGCTCGCTCGATGCTGGCGGTCTGCTCGACGCCCTGACCGGACTGTTGACGGTCGAGGCCTTCGATCGCGATTTTGCGACGGCCGTCGAGCAGACACTTGCGAATGGCGGCGGATTGTCGGTGGCGCGCTTTGCCTTCGATCCCGCAAATACGCGCGCACGATTCGATGGTGCGCGGCTTCTCAGCCGGCTGATGCGGCAAATGGATTTTGGTGTGCTCCACGAGGATGGATCGGCGCTCGTCGTTTTCACGGAAACCGATCTGCGAACGGCGCACGTCATCGCGCGTCGTCTCCTCAGCGTCATGCGGCATACGTCTCATGACAGACGGGATGGGCGGCGCAGCGAGCCGGCGGTATCCGTGGCCACGCTGGAACCCGCCGATACGCCGCAGTCGCTGCTCGCTCGTCTCGATCACGATAGCCGCCGCGCTGCCTCCTGAAACTAGGCCGCCTTGCGGTTCTCGGCAAGATTGGCGAGCTGGCGCAGGATTTCGGTCGTGCCTGCAAGGCGCTCCTCGGCCGTCTCCCAGTCCTGGAAGAACACCACCTTCATGTCGGGCCGCACGCGCGCGGCCTGCCCATGCTGGCGGATGAAGAAGACCAGCCGGTCGGGCTCTGCGAATTTATTGTCGCGGAAGGCAATCACCGCGCCCTTCGGCCCGGCATCGACCTTCTCGACATTGGCCCTGCGGCAGTAGTTCTTGATCGCCGCGACCTTGAAGAGGTAGCGGACCTCGTCCGGCAGGACGCCGAAGCGGTCGCGCAATTCGGCGGCGAAATTGTCGATTTCCTCGTCGGTTTCCAGATCGGCGAGCCGGCGATACAGCGACAACCGAACCGAAAGGTCGGCGACATAGTCTTCCGGAATGAGCACCGGCATGCCGATGGTGATCTGTGGCGACCAGCGGTCGGCCGCCGGTTCGACCACGCCGGCCTTGAGGTTGACGATCGCCTCTTCCAGCATCGATTGGTAAAGCTCGAAGCCGACTTCCTTGATGTGGCCGGATTGTTCCTCGCCGAGCAGATTGCCGGCGCCGCGAATATCAAGATCGTGCGAGGCGAGCTGGAAGCCTGCGCCCAGCGTTTCCAGCGATTGCAGCACTTTCAGCCGACGCTCGGCCTGTGCCGTGATCCTCTGCTGTGCCGGTAACGTGAATAGCGCATAAGCGCGCAGCTTCGAGCGGCCAACCCGGCCCCGCAGCTGATAGAGCTGCGCCAGGCCGAACATGTCGGCGCGATGGACGATCAGCGTGTTGGCATTCGGAATATCGAGGCCGGACTCGACGATCGTGGTCGAGAGCAGGATATCGTATTTGCCGTCGTAGAACGCGGACATGATGTCCTCGATCACGGTCGGCGGCATCTGGCCGTGCGCAACCGCGACCTTCATTTCCGGCACACTCTTGTCGAGAAAGTCTTTCACGCTGGCGAGATCCTCGATCCGCGGCACGACATAGAATGCCTGCCCGCCGCGGTAACGCTCGCGCAAGAGCGCCTCGCGGATCATCAGGGGATCGTGCGGCGCTACGAAAGTCCGTACCGCGAGGCGGTCAACCGGCGGCGAGGCGATGATCGACAATTCGCGCACGCCGGTGAGCGCCAGTTGCAGCGTGCGGGGGATCGGCGTCGCGCTCAGCGTCAGCACGTGCACCTCGGCGCGCAGCTGCTTCAGCCGTTCCTTGTGGCTGACGCCGAAATGCTGCTCCTCGTCGACGATCAAGAGGCCGAGGTCGCGAAACTTGATCGATTTGCCGAGCAGCGCGTGGGTGCCGACGACGATGTCGATCGAGCCGTCCGTCAGCCCCTTCTTGACCTGCGTCAGCTCCTTGGCTGCGATCAGGCGTGAAGCTTGCGCCACCTTGACCGGAAAGCCGCGGAAGCGCTCGGTGAATGTCTTGGCATGCTGGCGCGCGAGCAGCGTGGTCGGCACCACGACGGCGACCTGTTTGCCGTCGAGCGCGGTCGCAAACGCTGCGCGAAGCGCGACCTCCGTCTTGCCGAAACCAACGTCACCGCAGATCAGGCGGTCCATCGGACGCCCGATCTCGAGATCCTTCAGCGTCGCATTGATGGCGGTCAGCTGGTCTTCAGTCTCCTCATAAGGGAAACGCGCGCAGAACTCGTCATAGACATGCTGCTGAACCGGAAGTTTCGGCGCTTCATGCAGATGACGTTCGGCCGCAATCTTGATCAGTTCGCCGGCGATTTCACGAATGCGGCTCTTGAGTTTTGCTTTGCGCGCCTGCCAGCCGCTGCCCCCTAACCGGTCAAGCTCGACATTGGCGCTATCGGAGCCGTAACGCGACAGCAGCTCGATATTCTCGACCGGCAGAAACAGCTTTGTTTCGGCCGCATAGTGCAATTCGAGGCAGTCATGCGGCGCGCCAGAGACATCGAGCGTCTGAAGGCCGACAAAGCGGCCGATGCCGTGCTCGACATGAACGACGATATCGCCGGTCGCAAGGCTCGTCACTTCCGAGATGAAGTTGTCGAGCTTGCGGCTTGCCTTGCGTGGCCGCACCAGGCGGTCGCCGAGGATATCTTGCTCAGTGATGACGGCGACCTGGTCGGTCTCGAAGCCGGTTTCCATGCCGACAACCGCCAGCATGGTTTCGTTGCGCGGCGTCGCCTGCACCGTGCGCCAGGCGTTGACACTGGTCAGATTGAGCAGCTTGTGGTCGCGCAGCATGCTTTCCATGCGGTCGCGCGAGCCTTCGCTCCAGAGCGCAATGACGACCTTTTTGCGTTCAGCCTGCAACGCCTGGACGTGGCCAACGACCGCTTCGAACACATTGACCGTGCTGTCGTTGCGCTCGGGTGCAAAACTGCGGCCCTGCCGCGCGCCGGCATCGACCACGTCAGTGCTGCCGTCGGGCACGGCAAAGGGCGTAAGACGCGCCAAGGCGGCCTCTTGCCGCCGTTGCTTCCATTCGTCTTCGGTCAGATAAAGCCGATCCGGCGACAACGGCTTGTAGATCGCGCCGCCAGCGGGATGTTCGAGCGCTTCGCGCCGGGCCTCGTAATAGTCGGCGATCTGCTTGAACCGCTCGACGGCGGCGTCCTCGCTTTGCGGCTCGATCGCGATCGGCGCATCGCCGAGATAGTCGAACAGCGTATCCAGGCGATCCTGGAACAGCGGCAGCCAATGCTCCATGCCGGGATGACGGCGGCCTTCACTGACGGCTTCGTACAGCTGATCGTCACGCTCAGGCGCGCCGAATGCCGCGACGTAACCCATGCGGAAGCGCCGGATGGTCTCGGTGGTCAGCTGGAATTCGGAAATCGGCACAAGATCAAGCGATCGCATGTCGAGCAGCGTGCGCTGGGTCTCGGCATCGAAGCTGCGGATCGACTCCAGGCTGTCGCCGAAGAAGTCGAACCGCACCGGCTGATCGAGGCCGGCCGGGAACAGATCGAGGATGCCGCCGCGCACGGCATATTCCCCCGGCTCGCGGACGGTCGAGGCGCGGCTGTAGCCGTTATGCTCGAGCCAGGCGACGATGGAATCCATCGGCACGACGTGGCCGGGCGCCACCGAGAGCGCCTGTGCCGCGACCAGTTCGCGCGCCGGCACCCGCTGCACGATCGCATTGACGGTCGTCAGCACGATCAGCGGCTTTTCGCTGCCGGCAAGGCGCGACAGTTGCGCGAGCGTCGTCATCCGCTGGGAAAGGATGCCGCCATGTGGCGACACGCGGTCGTAAGGCTGGCAGTCCCAGGCCGGAAAATGCAGCACGGGCAAATCCGGTGCGAAGAATGAAAGCGCGCGCGCAAGTTGCTGCATGCGGGGCCCGTCGCGGCAGACCACAGCAAGGCTCACCGCCGGCGGCTTCGGCCGTGCTGCGGCGGCGCGCGCGAGGTCCGAGAGAACAAGGCCTTCGGCCCCCTCGGCGACGTTGGCAAAGGTGATGGCGCGACCGGAAACGAGCGATTGCGCGGGGGATTGGCTCGGCTGCTTCATTCGCCCTGCGCTCCCGGGCGGAAGGCCTTGATGCGCTCGAACAGCGGACCGGCATAGGCCGGCGCCGGCAGCGCGGTGTCGGTTAGTGCAGCGTAGAGATCGGGATCGGGGACCTCGATCAGCCGCTCGAGCTGTGTCAGTTCGTCCTCGGTGAGGCTGGCGATGGTGATATCGGCAAACCGGCCGAGGATGAGATCCATCTCACGGGTGCCCCGATGCCAGCAGCGAAATAAAAGCCGCTTGCGGCGCTCATCGAGCCCCCCGCTCGACCGTGTCGTTCCCGTCATTTTCGATTCCATCCAACGCCAAAAGCCCGGACGTGCCGGGCGCGGCTGATATAGCGATCAGAATGGCCGTTGTCAGCCCCAACAGTTACGTGAATTGCAGCAAGGTTGTCATTGCCGGGCTTGACCCGGCAATCCATCATCTTTGAAGAGAGATGGATGCGTGGGTTGTAGCCCGCGCGTGACTGATTGTGTGCGACGAAAGACTTCGATGCGCCCTGCTCTGCTCAATCCGCTGTTTGCGCCGGTCACGAGCCTTTCGGGCGTCGGTCCGAAGCAGGACAAGCTGTTTCGCTACCTGCTTGGCCGCGACGAGGCGCCCCGGCTGGTCGATTTGCTGCTGCATCTCCCCTCGAGCGTGATCGATCGCCGCGCCCGGCCGAAAATTCGCGATGCCGTGCCGGGAACTGTCGTCACGCTGGAGGTCACGGTGGACCGCCATCGGCCGTCGCCTCCCCGCAATGCCCGCGCGCCCTACCTCGTCTATGCCAGCGACGACACGGGCGATGTGGTTCTGACCTTTTTCCGCGCGAAAGCCGACTACGTCGAGAAACTGCTTCCGGTCGGCGCGAAACGCTACGTCTCGGGCACCCTGCAGATGTACGATGGCGTGCCGCAGATCGTGCATCCCGATCGCGTCGTCGATGAAGCGGGCTTTGCCAAACTATCGGGGATCGATCCCGTCTACCCCCTCACCGAAGGCCTCGCGCTTGGCTCGTTGCGGCGGGCGATTGCGCAGGCGCTGCAAAAGCTGCCGGATTTGCCGGAGTGGATCAGTCCGGAGGTGATCCGCCGCTGCAAATTTCCTCCCGTCAAGGAGGCGCTGAACCGCGTCCATATACCCGTCGAGCTGAGCGATATCCTGCCTGACGGGCCGTTCTGGTCGCGGCTCGCCTTTGACGAACTGCTGGCCGGCCAGCTTGCGCTCGCTCTGGTGCGCGCGCAGTTGCGGCGGCCTGCCGGCGATCGTCACGCCGGCGATGGACATTTGCGGCGCAAGATCATCGACGCGCTGCCTTACGCGCTCACGTCCTCGCAGCGTGAGACAGCGGCTGCGATCGCCGAGGATCTGAAGCAACCGGTCCGCATGCTGCGCCTGCTGCAGGGCGACGTCGGATCGGGCAAAACGGTGGTCGCGCTGCTTGCGGCGGCTGCGGTCACCGAGGTCGGCAAGCAGGCGGCGCTGATGGCGCCAACCGAAATCCTGGCGCGGCAGCACATCAAGACCATCACGCCGCTCGCCGAGCGCGCCGGATTGCGGGTTGCAATCCTTACCGGACGGGAAAAGGGCAAGGAAAGGCGGGACATTCTGGCGCGGCTCGAGGCCGGCGAAATCGATTTTCTGGTCGGCACGCATGCGCTGATCCAGGATGACGTGATCTTCAAATCGCTGGCCCTGGCGGTCGTGGACGAACAACATCGCTTCGGAGTGCGCGAGCGCCTCGCTCTCACGTCCAAAGGCGAGGCTGTCGACGTGCTGGTGTTGAGCGCAACGCCGATCCCGCGCACGCTCGTCATGACCTATTTCGGCGACATGGACATCTCGGAATTGCGCGAAAAGCCCGCCGGGCGGCAGCCGATCGACACGCGCGCCGTTCCAATGAACCGTCTTGCCGAGGTGATGGACGCGGTCGGCCGCGCCATCGACAAGGGCAAGCGCGTCTACTGGATCGTCCCGCTGGTCGAAGAATCCGAACTCATGGAAGTGGCCCTGACCGATGCAGAGCAGCGCTTTGCCAGCCTGAAAGAACGCTTCGGTGACAAAGTTGGTCTCGTCCACGGCAAGATGAAGGGTACGGACAAGGATCGCACCATGGCCCAGTTCGCGGCCGGCGAAATCAACCTGCTGGTTGCGACCACCGTGGTCGAGGTCGGCGTCGACGTGCCGGAAGCTTCGATCATGGTGATCGAGAATGCGGAGCGCTTTGGCCTTGCCCAATTGCACCAGTTGCGCGGCAGGATCGGACGCGGCTCGGAAGCCTCGACCTGCCTGCTGCTCTACCGCGAACCGCTCAGCGAGATGTCGAAAGCACGGCTGAAGGTGATCCGGGAGACCACCGACGGCTTCCGCATCGCAGAGGAGGATTTGCGGCTGCGCGGCGAAGGCGACGTGCTTGGTATCAGGCAGAGCGGCCTGCCCGGTTATCGGATCGCGCGATCCGAAGTGCACGGACAGCTTATCGCGCAAGCGCGCGACGAGGCGCTACGCGTCATGAAAGAGAATCCAAAACTGACGGGACCGCGCGGCGAGGCGCTGCGCTGCCTGCTCTATCTGTTCGAGCGCGGCGAAGCCTTGCCGCTGATGGGCGCGGGATAGCGGTAATCCTCATGGTGAGGAGCCGCGAAGCGGCATCTCGGACCATGAAGGCCCCTGACTTATCCTTCGAGACGCGGCGAATACGCCGCTCCTCAGGATGAGGACCTCAATCGACCTTCGCCGGCTCCGGCAACCGCGCCGAAGCATTGGCCGCTTGCGCGGCGTGCGCCATTCCGGCAAGCGCCGCCAATCTCTTTTGGGGGTCTGAGGAGCCCGGCTGCACCACACCGCAGGACATGATGAGCGTTGCGGCGTCCTCCGCGCTCATCTCGACCTCGACGACCCTGCTCTTGGGCACGTAGAAGAAGAATCCCGTGGTCGGGTTCGGTGCGCAGGGCAGGAACACCGAGATATGCTCCTCCTTGCCAGGAATGCGTTCGGCGATATCCTCGTTCGGCGCCTGTGAGATCAGCACGATCGACCACATGCCCGGTGATGGAAATTCGACCAGGCCGACGCGGCGAAAGCTCGATCCCTTGCCGGAGAACAACGTCTCGAACACCTGCTTCATCGCGCGGTAGATCGCACGCACCGCGGGAATGCGGCCGAGCAGCCGTTCGCTCAGATCGACGAGCGACCGTCCGATCAGGTTCGCGGTGAGAAAACCGAGCAGCGTCAGCGCAAAGACCGCGACGACCAAGCCTGAACCCGGCAGACCGAACGGCAAATAGGTTTCCGGCCGGTAGGCGATGGGAACGAATGGCCGCACCAAGCCATCGACCCAGGTGACGAACCACCAGGTCAGATAGAAGGTGATCGCGATCGGTCCGGCAACGATCAGACCGGTGAGGAAATAATTGCGGAATCGGGCTACGAAGCCGCTATGGACCTCAGGCGCAGGCTCGGCCGATGGCTCAGGCGGGGGAAAATCGTCGCGGTTCATTAGGGGTTCCAGGGTCGACCGAAACGGCCGGTCTGCCATGTCAGCTAAGCCATTCTAGCAGACTTTTGAAGACCCCTGCCGCCAACTCGGCCGCGGCGTTATTCCACGGTTACCGATTTGGCCAGATTTCGTGGCTGGTCGACGTCGGTCCCCATGACGACCGCGGTGTGATAGGCCAATAGTTGCACCGGAATGGCATAGACTATCGAGGCGAAAATCGCCCCCATATCCGGCAGGACGATGGTGACCAGCGATTCGATGGTCGCTTCCGTCGCACCCTTGGCATCGGTCATGAGAATAATCTGGCCGCCACGCGCCGCCACTTCCTGCATGTTGGAGACGGTTTTCTCGAACACCTGATCGTATGGCGCGATCACAACGACCGGCATCTTCTCGTCGATCAGCGCGATCGGTCCATGCTTGAGCTCGCCGGCGGCATAGCCTTCGGCGTGGATGTAGGAGATTTCCTTCAGCTTCAGGGCGCCTTCCAGCGCCAAGGGATAGCTGGCGCCGCGGCCGAGGTAGAGCACATCGGTGGATTTCGAGATATCGCGCGCCAGTTTTTCGATCTGAGGTTCTGTTGCCAAGGCTGCTGCCATCAGGCGCGGAACTTCGACAAGGCCGCGCACGAGCTTGGTCTCGTCGGCCTCAGACAGTGCACCCCGCGCCTTGCCTGCGGCAACCGCAAGCGTCGCCAGCACCATCAGCTGACAGGTGAAGGCCTTGGTCGAGGCTACGCCGATCTCGGGACCAGCGAGCGTCGGCAGCACGGTTTCGCTCTCGCGCGCAATCGTGGAGGTCGGCACGTTGACGACGGATAGCGTGTGCAAACCCTGCGATTTGGCGTAGCGCAGGGCGGCGAGCGTATCGGCGGTTTCGCCCGACTGCGAAATGAAGATCGCAAGATCGTTCTTGAACAGCGGCGGTTCGCGATAGCGGAATTCGGACGCGACATCGAGTTCAACCGGAATCCGCGCCAGCCGCTCGAACCAGTATTTGGCGATGTAGCCAGCGTAGCTCGCGGTACCGCAGGCGGTGATCGAGATGCGCTGGATATTCTTGAAGTCGAACGGCAGGCTCAGCGGCAACGACACCCGTTCGCTCGCCATATCGACGTAGCGCGCGAGCGTATGGCCGACGACTTCCGGCTGCTCGTGAATTTCCTTGGCCATGAAGTGGCGGAAGTTCGCCTTGTCGACCAGGAACGAAGACGCGCCGGACTTCAGCACCTCGCGATGGACACGTTCATTCTGGGCATCGTAGGCCACCGCGGCATCTCGCGTGAGCACAGCCCAGTCGCCGTCTTCGAGGTAGCTGATGGTGTCGGTAAAAGGCGCAAGCGCAATCGCGTCCGAGCCGAGATACATCTCGCCCTTGCCGTAGCCGATGGCGAGCGGCGAACCACGGCGCGCGCCAATCAGAAGATCCTTGTGACCGCGGAAAACAAAGGCCAGCGCGAACGCGCCGCGCAATTGCGGCAGCGTCGCCTTGACGGCCTCCTGCGGCGATGCGCCCTTCAGCAGATAGGAGTTGACGAGATGAGCGACGACTTCCGTGTCGGTTTCGCTGGCAAATTTCGCGCCCTGTTTCTCGAGGTTTTGTCGCAGCTCGCGGAAGTTTTCGATGATGCCGTTGTGAACCACGGCGACGTTCTCGGTCGCGTGGGGATGGGCGTTGCTTTCTGTCGGCTTGCCGTGAGTGGCCCAGCGCGTGTGCCCGATGCCTGTGTGGCCGCCGAGCGGGGCTTCTTTCAACCGCGTTTCAAGATTCTTCAGCTTGCCTTCGGCGCGGCGACGATCGAGATGATCGCCTTCCAGCGTCGCAACGCCTGCGGAATCGTAGCCGCGATATTCGAGGCGCTTGAGTGAATCCACGAGTTGCTCGGCGACCGGTCCTCGCCCGAGAATGCCGATGATGCCGCACATACGGTTGTTATCCCCTGAATGCCCGGGTCTTCTTAACGAAATTCGGCTGCGCCGAGATACTCAATAATTATTGCCGATTGAGACAGCGTTAGATTGAGACAGCGTTAAGTGGAAGGCTTAACGAGCAGCCTTAACCACCCCTCGGGGTCTTGCCGCGGGTCTTGAGCTCACGGTAGCGCGTAGCCCCACCCTCGCGGTTGGTCTGCTGGCTGCGCTCCACTGCCATGGCGTCGTCAGGCACATCGCGGGTGATCACGGAGCCCGAACCGATATAGGCGCCATTGCCGATTTTAACAGGCGCTACCAGGGACGAGTTGGTGCCGACGAAAGCACCGCTGCCGATCTCGGTCCTGTGCTTGCTGAACCCATCATAGTTGCAGGTGATCGTCCCCGCGCCGAGATTGGAATTGGCGCCGACATGCGCATCACCGACATAGCTCAGGTGGTTCACCTTGACGCCGGCATCTAGCGTCGCGGCCTTGGTCTCGACGAAGTTGCCGATCCTGGCGCCCTCGCCGAGCGAGGTCCCCGGACGCAGGCGCGCGTAGGGTCCGACGGACGCTTTCTTTCCGATCGACGCCTGGACGATATGGGAGAATGAATGGATCACGGCGCCGTCGGCGACCGAGACGCCTGGGCCGATGACAACGAACGGCTCGATCGTGACGTCCTTGCCAAACGTCGTATCGGCGGCGAGGAAAATCGTCTCCGGCGCGATCAGGGTCACGCCCGCGTCCATGGCGGCCTTGCGCAAGCGTGCCTGCATGACGCTTTCCGCTTCGGCAAGCTGCGCCTTGGTGTTGATGCCGCGCACTTCGTCCTCGCTGGTTTCGATCACGACAGCCTCCAATCCCTCATCCCGCACGATGGTCACTGCGTCGGTCAGATAGTATTCGCCCTTGCTGTTGGCATTCCCGATCTTCTGAAGAAGCGCAAGCGCTCTTCGGCCGTCAAAGGCCATGACGCCGGCGTTGCAGAGCGTAACGTCGCGTTCCGCCGGGCTCGCATCGGCCTCTTCGCGGATCGCGATCAAGCGTCCGTTCTCCACGAGAAGCCGCCCGTAGCCGGCTGGGTCGGCAGCCCGAAAGCCGAGCACGGCGAGCGTTGCGCCACCCTTCAGTGCCGCGCGTAGCCGCTCGAATGTTGCGGCTGAAATCAGCGGCGTATCGCCAAAGGCAATGATCAGGTCGTCCGATCCGCGCGCGAGCGCCGCGCGTGCCGCGAGTACGGCATGCGCCGTCCCCTGACGATCGCGCTGGACGAATGTCTCGGCGTCGGGCCGATAACGCCTGGCTTCCTCGCCGACCGCCTCGTGCTCCGGTCCGATGACGACGGCAAGTGAAGTGCCGGCACCCTTGGGCGTGGCCGACAATACGTGGGCAAGCAGCGATTGTCCGGCCATGGGGTGCAGGACCTTCGGCGTCGATGAGCGCATCCGCGTTCCCTCGCCGGCCGCAAGCACAATGGTCAGGCTGGTCCTGCCGCTCATCAAAAAACCCTTGGATAGTTCTAAGCGGCCGGAGCCGCAGCCGCCCTCATAGAGCCTTTTCACGTCAGATGGAAACCGGATTCGCCGCGACTCACGCTGACGATCCGAAGATAGCGGCCAATTTCCTGTTAATGTTTGGCGTTGATTCGGCGGGGCCTTAAGGAGGGCCGTAGACATCTCATGGCGAAGGATTCCGACAAGCTGCGCGGCCGCTTCGACGAAGAGACCGGCGGCGGGTTATCCGGCTTGCTCGCCGAGGAAGACGATTTTGACCGTCGTACCCTCTGGCGGCTTGGAACCTGGGCGGCAGTCTCGATCGGCGCCGTCGTTCTTGCCCTTGTCGTCAACCAATCCTCGATTGGTCTGCGGCGCGAACAAACCGCTTCAGCCGATCTCATGAGACAGGCGCAAGCGCTGCAACTCGCCACCCGGGAAAGCCAGAGCGAGAGCCGACGCCTGGCCTCCGCCATCGATACGCTCAACAGCGATCGCGACCGGCTTTATTCGCGCGTGGCCGGTCTCGAGCAGGGGCTCGATTCCGTCACCGGAGCGATTGCAAGGCAGGCTCCCGCACCTTCGCCGCCGCAAACGAGCGCGGGCCCAACGACGTCAAACCAGCCGAATGCGAGTGCGGCTCCGCCTGCCGGTCCTTCCGTCTCATCATCCGTTTCGACGCCCCCTCCGGCCCCATCACAACCTCCGGCCGCGTCGGCTGCACCAGCGGTCGCGGCTGCCACTGCATCCACCGCTCCCGCGCCAGCCGCATCGGCTGATCCGCCGCCCGCGGCCGCCAAATCCACGCCGCCTGCCCCCGCCGTGGCGCCGGTCGCCGCAACCGCGCCTGCCGTTCCCGACAAAGTCGTCGCCGACAAGCAGGACAAGCGCGACAAGGCGGACAAGCAAGCGTCTTCCGCTCCGCCATCGGAGCCGAGCCCCGCTGCAAAATCGGCCAGTAGCCAGCAATCCGCCTCGGCTGAACCGTCGGGCTCCCTGATGGCCCCGAAGTCGATGATGGGGCCGCCGGATCCAGCCGCCGCAAAGCTGATCGAACCGGTCGCACCGCAAAGGCCCAACACGCCGCCAAAGACGGTCACGTCGGCGCCGTTGCCAGAGATCGCTGCGGTTGCGCCCAAGGAAGCGGTTGCGCCCAAGCAAATGCCTGAAGAGACCGAACCGGAGCCAGCTCCGGCGCTCGTGGCGAGGCGCACGGAATTTGGCGTCGATGTCGGTGGCGCCAACTCGGTCCCCGGTTTGCGCGCGTTGTGGCGCGGGCTCCTCAAGTCGCACGCCAATGCTGCGCTGACGACGCTGCGCCCCGTTATCGTCATCAAGGAGAGCAATAACGGACTGGGCATGCAGTTGCGGCTGGTGGCGGGACCGATCAACGACGCGGCGGCAGCGGCAAAAATCTGCGCGTCGCTGACGATCAGCGATCGCGGCTGCGCCACGACGGTGTTCGAAGGCCAGCGGTTATCCATGGGAGCCGACGACCTGCCCAAGGCCGACACCAGAACTTCCGCCGAGACCAAGCCCGTAACTGAAGCCAAAGGCGAAGCCGACGCCAAACCTGCGTCAACCTCCAAGTATTCCGGCCACCGCCGTTACATCTCAAGGCACGCGCCCAAGGAAGAAGACCCGCCGAAACCAGAACCATCGACGCTATCGCGGATTTTCGGCAGAAGCTGACCCGCCGTCCGGGCCAAAAACCTCATTTTCCCAATCGGTTGGAAATCGTTCTTGATGGTCCCGGTAAGGCGTTTCCGATCCGCGCCAGATTGACCTTGCGCAGGCTTGCCAAACGCGGCAAACCGGCTGGCGCCTTCGGAAGGACCTGATCCGTGAAGAAATCCCCGTTCCGTCTCACCCCCTATCAGGTGCAGTGGCTGCTGATCGTGGGCTTCCTCACCGTCGGTTACGCGATCTACGTGCGCTACATGGCGATCGAGCTGTCCTCGACGTCGCTCGCCTGCGATGCCGGCCTGCAGACGCTGCTCTGCAGGTCGCGCGCGCTTGCCACCCCGCTGTTCCGCAATTCGGTTTTTGGAATCACCGCGCTCGTCATCGCGGTGCTGCATGTCATGCGACCGTCGATCGTGTTGCTCACGCTCGGCCTGATCGCCGCCGGTTTCGGCATCGTGCTTTATAACGTCGTGCTGTCAGGGCTGGCGATCGGCCTGCTTATTTTGGGATTTGCAAGGCCCGCGCCCGCCACAGCGTAGCGCCGAACAGGGCATAGATTCCGCTGGTCCACAGCGACTGCCAATTGTCCGGGCCTTCGTTGAAGCCGATAAAGATCGCGGTCATGACGAGCACGCCGGCAAAGGTTGCCTCGGCGATCGGACGAACGCCCTCTTTCGGGCGATTGAGCAGGGACAAAACGGCAAACGGCACGACCGCCATGGTCAGCGCCGCAAACGGAAAATCCTTGTAGCGCGGGTCGAAGGCAAGGCCGATCGCGGTGGCTGCGCCGATCACCGTGGTGACCGCAAGAGCCAGCCCCAATACCACGGTCGTCCACGAGGAGCGGTCGCGGTAGTCGGCCGGGCCAAGCAGACCCAGGAACGTTGGTACGCTGCGGCCCGACATCAAGGCGTACGCGCCAAACAAGGGCGATGCGATGCCTGCCGCCAGCAACGCCCCCCAGAACAGCCAGCCGCCGATGCCGTAACTCTCATAGAGCATCTTGTCGACGGCGATCCCCAGTAATGCGCCGGCCGTCGTGACGGAAAAGCCGACCGCGAGCCAGGCGGCAAAGCCGGGTTTCCAGGGTTTGCGCCGCTGTGCCAGCCAGGCCACGACAAAGCCCGCAAGCGCCAGCACCATGCCGCCCGCCATATCCAGCTTCCAGTACGGATAGTTGCTGATGGCTATGCCGGGCGGATATTTCAGCTGCCGGCGCACGGAATCGAACAGCCCCCAATAGCCGCCCATGGTGCCTTCGAGCTCGCGCTTCCATGGCTGGTCATAGGCTTCGATCAGGTTGACGCGAAAATGCTCGCGCTTGGCGAGATCGAGGATTTCCGAGACCACCCGCGCCTGATTAGTGCGTGACGGCAAGGCCGCATCGCGCATGCGCCCGGCGCTGGGCCAGCCGGTTTCGCCGATCAGGATCTCCTTGCCCGGAAAGGCCACCTCCATGCGACGGCGGATCGCCTCGACATGAGCGGCGGCATATTTCGCGCGGATCGGGAAATCCTCCCAGTAGGGCAGGATGTGAATGGTGACGAAATCGACCGCCTCGTAAATCTCGCGGTAGCGCAGCCAGAATTCCCAGACGTCGGCATAGGTCACCGGCACCGCGACCTGCGCCTTGACCGACCGGATCGTGGCGGCGAGGTCGGACTGGCTCATTTCCCCGCGCAGCAGCACCTCATTGCCGACCACGAGGGCAATGATGGTCGAGGGATTTTCCTTGGCTAGTCGTATGGCCGTTGCGATCTGAACCGCGTTCTTCTGGCGGTTGCTTGAGAGCCAGATTCCCTGAATGACCTTCAGTCCCACTTTGGCGGCGAGTGCGGGAATCTGGTCGAGCCCGTGATCGATCGAATAGGTGCGAACGCAATCGGATATCTTGGCAAGCTGGGCAAGATCTTCGGAAATCTGCTCCGCGGTAATGTGCGTGGTAGCCGACAGCGGCGACTGGTCGCCGCGGAACGGCGCATAGGACACGCATTGCAGCTTGGCGTTGGGATCGATCGGCGCGCGCGCAAGCGAAATCGGCGTGGCCAACCACCACCACACCGCGGCAATCGAACCTAAGGATAGTATGAGAAGCGCCAACGGCGTGCGAAGAGTAATCGGTTCCATCCTTTCGGGCAGGATCGTCGATTAACCGGTCAGAGGCGATCTGCCAAGAGCGGGAAGGATCGGGAGGCGTCCTAATCTTCGCCCGGCTTTACCAAGGCACGATAAAGTTGCAGGTTTGCTTGATTAAATCCAAAATCTCCGCCATGGGATTCCGGCTCGCCCGCTCGCCGTATTGGAGACCCATTTCGGCGGCAAATCGTTTGTGGACGCGGTCTTGTCCAGCGGGAATTGGCCGGAACCAAATCGGGGAATTTATGCGTCAGCGGTTGTTTGCGGGTCGGTTTGCGGTGTTGAGCTATTTCGTTGTCCCGGTTCTGGCCCTGATGCTCGGCATTGGCGGCGCGCTGGCCCAGAGCGGGGCGCCGGCGAACCCGGACCAAGCCGGCAAGCCAGCCGCCGGCGCGCCCGACGCCACCAAGGAAAACCAGCGCAAGACCGATGAGTTCGCCGAGGCTGCCCAGGCCATCAGTGGCCCGGCCGGCAACCCGGAATGCGTCTGGCTTGGCCGCCGGGTCGTCCAGTTGATGTATAAGGACGACCTCGATACTGCCTTTCGTCACCTCGATCTCTATGACCGTTTCGGCTGTCCGGGAGGCCATGTGCAGGCCGCGTTCCGCTGCCTCACCCGCTTCTTCGCCCAGATCGACGACAAGGTGGTGGCTAACAGCCTGAACAACCGCACCCACGTCTGCTGGATCAATCCCAGTGCCCAGCCGCAGACGGCCGCAGCCCCTGCCCCCGCCCCCACGACAGCCGGTAACGCCGCTGCGGGACCTGCGCCGACCCCCGCGCCGGCGACCAAGTGACCCATCCGCCGCCGGCCCTTTAGGAACAAGGCTGGTCCTAAGGGGTTAAAACCTGCCGCGCGATTTGCGCCCTGAAAACGCCATCGCTTCATACCAGTGTCCCGGTTCTGACATTCGTATCCTGTGGTGGCGGGTGCGTTTACGAATGTCAGAACCGAAAGGACACTGGCGAATATAGGTTTCTAGTATGGTTTTGGATTTGACATTCGCTCGTCAGGTGGTCGAGGAAATACTGGAGCGAATGTCAAATCCACCATACTAGTTGTTAAATTGCGTGGCAGGATTATCCTTAGAATCGCTCCCGTATCTGCCGAACCTTGGGGTCGGGTTCGCTTTGTCCCACCGCTAGCCCCGTATGGTTAGTTGCGATGCGCGCCGTCGTCGCTGTTCTTGTGTTCGTAGCCGCTGCCCACGCCGCGCTCTGGGGTTTTTTTCAGGAAAGGCAGCAAGCTCCTGATTTTCACGGGACGCTGCCGAGCGTCTCCTATGCGCCGTTCGCGCCGGGTCATCGGACGGCCGTCGATAGCGCGACAGAGTCCGAAACGGTTCGCGCCGACTCCGAGGTCATTCGCGCCGACCTGAAGAAACTGTCGACCATCACGCGCGCGGTCCGCCTCTATACGTCGACCGAGGGCAGTCAGCTCGTTCCGCCGATCGCCGCAGAGTTCGGCATGAAGGTCATGCTCGGCATCTGGATTGCCAAGGACGTCGACCGCAACGATCGGGAAATCAACTTCGCCATCGATCTTGCGCGGCATAACAGTAACGTCATCGGAATCGTCGTCGGCAACGAGACGATTTTCACGGACTTGCAAATTCCGCTCGAAAATCTGGTGCCTCCCTCGGAGCGAGAGGCATCCGCCGAGGAATTGAAGCGAATCCTCGCCGAGGAGGCGCAGCGGATCAAGGATGCGGAAGCCAGGCCCGAGAAAGAACGGTCTGAAGCTTCGAAGTGGGCGAACGACGAGAACAATGCACAGCGGCTGATCCGCCTGATTCAGCGGGTCAAGAAATCAGTCAACGTGCCGGTGACGACAGGCGATATCTACAGCGTCTGGAGCCAGCATCCCGATCTCGGCTACGCCGCCGATTTCATTGCCGCGCACGTGCTGCCTTATTGGGAACGGTTCCCGGCGAGCGAAGCCGTCGATCAGGCCATTGACCGCTACCAGTCGCTTCGCAACCAGTTCTCCGGCAAACGCATCATGATCGCGGAGTTCGGCTGGCCGAGCGCGGGCTACAATCTGGGCAGGGCTGTGCCCGGTCTTTTCGAACAGGCAACGGTGCTTCGCAATTTCGTCAGCCGCGCCGAAGCGATTGGCGTGGACTACAACATCGTCGAGGGCATGGATCGGCCCTGGAAATACTTTGAAGGCGGCGTCGGTCCTTACTGGGGCATTCTTACCAATTCAGGCGAGCCGAAATTCAACTGGGTTGGCCCGATCGTCAATCCGGACTACTGGAAGCTTGCGACCATCGCATTGCTCGTCGGCATCCTGATGTCGCTGCCGATCCTCGGGCTCGCGCAGCCGACCATATTGCAGGCGATGACGCTGTCCGCAGCAGCTCATGGCGTCGGCGCCTGGGCCGCCACCGTCTTCGCTTTCTGGAACGGGCACTACTTCGTCCTCGGCTCAGCCTTTGCCTTGACGCTGGGTATGACCTTGCTGGTGCCACTGGTGTTGATCGCGATGGCGCGGGTCGAGGAGATTGCGGCCGTTGCCTTTGGGCGAAAGCCGCGCCGCCTGATCGTCAAGGGCGAGCCGACCGTGCCTGCGACCATGGGCGACAGCGTGAGCTTCCCGAAGGTCTCGATCCATATCCCCGCTTATTTCGAGCCGCCGGAGATGCTGAAAGCGACGCTCGATGCGATTTCGCGGCTTGATTATCCGAACTTCGAATGTGTCGTCATCATCAACAACACGCCCGATCCGGCATTCTGGCAACCGATCCAGGATCATTGCCGCGCGCTCGGTGAGCGCTTCAAGTTCATCAACGCCGAGAAGGTGAAGGGCTTCAAAGCCGGCGCCTTGCGCATTGCGATGGAACGGACCGCTGTTGATGCCGAGATCATCGGTATCCTCGATGCCGACTATGTCGTGGGGCCGGACTGGCTGAAGGACCTTGTTCCGGTTTTCGCCGATCCGCGCGTCGGCCTCGTGCAGGCGCCGCAGGAGCATCGCGACGGCGACCGTTCGCTGATGCACTACATCATGAACGGCGAATATGCCGGCTTCTTCGATATCGGCATGGTTCAGCGCAACGAGGAGAACGCCATCATCGCGCATGGCACGATGTGCCTGATCCGCCGTACGGCAATGGATATGGCGGGCGGCTGGTCCAGCGACACCATTTGCGAGGACACCGATCTGGGGCTCGCCATCATCGAGCACGGTTGGCTGACGCACTACACGAACTATCGTCACGGCCAGGGCCTCTTGCCGGATACCTATGAGGCGTTCAAGAAGCAGCGCCATCGCTGGGCCTATGGCGGCTTCCAGATCGTCAAGAAGCACTGGCGGCGTTTCCTGCCCGGCGCGAGCCGGCTGACGCCCGATCAGAAGCGCGAGTTTTCATTGGGCTGGCTGAACTGGCTCGGCGCTGAGACCTTGGGCGTCCTGGTCGCGATCCTCAACCTGATCTGGGTGCCGATCGTCGCCTTTGCCGGAATTGCTATCCCCGACAGGATTCTGACGCTGCCGATCATCGCGGCCTTTGTCGTCACTCTGGCGCACTTCCTCATCCTCTATCGCCTGCGCGTGCCGGTGAAATGGGGACAGATGCTGGGGGCGATGATCGCCGCCATGAGCGTGCAGTGGACTGTCTCGCGCGCGGTTGCACAGGGACTGATTACCGAACATCTGCCGTTCGCGCGCACCTCCAAAGGCGGTCTGTCGCGGGTGTCGATCGAATTTCAGGCGTTTTGGGAAGCCGTGATCGGCGTGCTGCTCTTGATCGGCGCGGCCGTGCTCATCGTGACCAACAATTCCAACCAGATCCGCGAAATCTACATCTTTGCCGGCGTGCTGGTGCTGGAGAGCCTGCCTTTCCTCGCGGCTGTCGCGATTGCGATCCTCGAGAGTTCCCGGATCAACTCGTTCAAGTTCTGGCACGACGCCGGCGTCCGCACCGCCGAGCTGATCGGCCTGCGGCCGGTGGCCCTGCCCTCAGTCACAGCGCCGTCGCAGCCGGTCCCGAGCGAAATCCGCTCCGAGGCGAGCTGAGGCCTTCTTTATACCGCGTTGAATTATATGGCGATATTGGTGAGCGCGCTGGGGATTGAACCCAGGACCCCGTGATTAAAAGTCAAACCTGAGCCGTTTTGCTAAGTCCTTGAAGCGGATTCTATTTTCAGGCCCATCCCCAGAAAATATCACTGAATCAATGAATTCTGCGCGTTTTCGTTGACGGCGAATCGCAAATCAATGAATCTCAAACCTGTTTCGATGTGCCCACACGAGAGCAGGCAATGCAACCGATCAACGAGAAAATCGTATCCGCGCTGCCGGTCCCAAAGGCCGGCAATAAGGTCCATTTCTTCAGCGGATCGACCCTTCAGGGAAAGAAAGCGACGTCGGAGAGGCGCAACGGCTTGTCCTGTGGGTTCTGGTAGTCGCTCAAAATTTTAAGTTGATGGGCGGCTATCGCGTCGCGCTTCGTGTCATCCTCTTCAGCGAAATAGTCATTCATCGCACTAACAAATCCGTAGGCAACGGCAGGCGGTAGCTCAGTCGGCTTGCGGATCACCATGCGCTCGTGTCTATCGATCGAATATCGCGGCCCGGATGCAACTAATCCCGATTTCCAACAGCTTCCAGCGTGAAACTGGGATCACGACGCTCCCCCCCCAAATTCCTGATCCTGCACCACCAGCATTTTGCCGGTAAAACCAATAACCTTTTTTGGTCCATTGTGCTGGTCCTGATAAATCACTGAAAATGCCATCTGAAAAAAATCCCATCTGACGTAGTATTTCTATCCAAAAATATTCCAGAGGAAGGCCAGCGCACACGCCGTAGATGCTGCCGGCGCCATCTCGCGCAATTAACCTAACCTATCAAGGTTACTTCGCTGTTCGGCTGGTAAGAAGCAATGCCTGAGCGCAAAAAGTGGGATGGAAAAACTTGTCGCACTATCGTTCGTCGGTGTCATTTGTGTCTTCGCGGGGGTCTACGCGGCAGCAGCCGTAAGAGGCAGCAAAATGACACGTCCCAAACGGTAGCAAAACCGTAGGTTATACTCGCAATAGTGATTCTCTCGGCTAGGAAACGAGAACGAGACAGGCCAATGCGAGTCGCGCCATCCTCAACAGGCGAGGTGTATTTTGCACTCGCCGTTGTCAGCACCGTCCTAATTATCGAGATGGCGGCTTTCGCCCTCTTGGCCGGTTAGGATCAGACGAACGCCTAAGTTAGCGTCGGTCGATGCGGTTCGTTCGGCCGTGCCCCATCCTGGCGGAAGATCAAGCGGTTTCGGCGCTTTCACGCGAACATGTCCTTGCCGGCCTGGGTGAGCCTCACAAAGGTTCCGCTTTCGTGTTTCCAGAGCCAGCCGCGTTCGATCGCAAGCGTTAGGCCGGCCTTGTACTCCGACGGCGACCCACCGAATTCCGATAGGAACGGCCAGTTGATCTTTTCGATGTGAACGCGGCCGTCCTGCACCGGCTCGACGCCGAACGCGATTTCCATCAGTTTCCGTGCGGCGACCTCGGGATCAGCGTAAGCGCGAGCATTGACGAATTTCATGATCAGGCCCGCGCCTTGTCGCGCACATCGCGAGCGACTTTCTTGGCGGCATCTTCCGCTTCTTTCTTGCTCGTTCGCTTGGTGATCGAGCGCCGGGCCGGGTTTTCATCGAAATAGAAAAACCGGGAGACCCTGACTTCAATACTTTCGTCGTGCGGATGATGCGAATGATTGGCTTGTCCATCCTCGATTCATGCCGCTGAGTCGCAGCCGAGGGAAGCCGCTAGGGATTGGGGGTGACCTGCGATTTGCCCCCAACCAACCTTTGCAGTGCCGTGATGGCCCTTTTGAACCTATCTTCAATTTCTGGCGTGGGGAGCGTCTTAAATTCCTCGGTGGCCGGGTAGATGACATCGTGGATGTCCCGGAACAATTCCAGCGCTTCGCGGACAGGCTCTAAGCGCGACCTCACCACCAGAGCGGCACAAGCGCTTGTAAACCTGCGCCTTGGCTCAGAGAGTGCTGCGACCTCTGGACAGGATGAATCGCCCCTCGGCACAGATTTCAGTTTTGCAACCTCGCTGCTTATTTCATCGGTCTCAAAGCTGATCGGTTGTGCCGCGTGAGCGAACTCATTTCGCACGCCACGAATGATATCCAAGTTGTCCCGGGTAACTTCGTCGTAAACACCTAACGCAAATCCGAGATGGATTTTTCCGTAGAAGCTACTTAGCGCGCCGTCGCGGCCTTGCAGTTTTTTTATTGTCTTTGGATCATTTCGCGGCAGCACAGTGACAATCCACTGCTCAAGTTCTCGTTCGACCCATGCTGTCAATACGATAGCTGCAGTTCTATCCGAGGTATGCAGGACCTCCTTCGTCAATCCCTCAAGGTCGCTCTCTTCAAGTTCTCTGTTGCTAAGCTTCATGCAGCGGAGCCAAGCGCAACCAGCGCGCGCACGCAAGAGATTTCCCCAGCCGGGAAATTGTCAAATCAGGAAATCAGGCAGCCTGGGAGTCATTGCATCTGGCGATTCAGGTTTTTGCCGCGCGACCTGCTATCCTGCAAGCGGCGCCGACCGCCACAAAGAACACCACTGCCATCCAAGCCTGCGGATCTGAAAGCTTGTTTGTGGCGATTGCCACTGCAATCGTAACTGCTGCTATTCCGCACAAGACTGCAATTACAATGCAGAGCACATGTAGAACCTCTCGGAGAATGGCTTTCATTTCCTTTTGTCTTCAGCCGCCCTCAATGAATATCGCTGCTGCAAGACAATTCAAATGACGAAGAGTAGAGCGGCGATTAATGCAGATCTGAACTCTTGCCAATCCATCTCCAGCCCTTCACCTAGTCTTCCCCCTTGGCCGGTCAATCCGCACTTCCCTGAACTCCTCGGGACCTTTGATCAAGCGGCCCTTCCGGCTGGCCTTCTCATCGTTGTTCGGCGTGCCGCCGGTCAAGCTGTCGATTGTCTTCGACGCAAGCTCTTTCGCGCGATCGGCCGTGGTTGCCGTCGTCCGCTTCTGCTTTGCGCCGACGGTCAGCCCGAGCTCGACCAGCCGGCGGATAGCTTCAGAGCGGGTTGTGCCGTTCGCTTTTGCCCAAGCCTCGACCTCTGCGATCAAGGCGGGCGACATGCGCGCAGCAATATGGGGGTCCTTGCCTGTGGCTGGTCTACCGCGCGGCTTTTTAGGTGCAACCTTTATTGACTTTTTCATAATTTAGGTTGTACCGTAAAATCGAGCCGAGTGGAAGGTGACACTTCCCGACTCGGCTCTAACTCCAACCACAAAGGACGCGAATCCCATGATTGAAGCTGGCAGCGTGCTTAGCACGCCACCCCTAAACACGTCTCTATCCCGCCGCGGGGCTCTTGCCGGCCTTGCTGCCCTGTCTCTCGCACCCACATCGCTGGCGGCTGCGCCGGCCGAGCCTGATCCGATCTTCGCGGCCATAGATGAATATCACCAGGCTAACACTGCTCTCACCGCGGTTTTCCAGCTTCCGGGTGATGTTGACGAGACTACCACCGATCCGCTCTGGAGCCGTCGAGACGCTGCCTTCGATAAGGTCGTAGGCACGCGCCCGACCACCCCGGCCGGCCTCGTCGCGCTTACATCATGGGTCCGAGAATATTTCGATTGGCTCAGAACGAGTGCGAATGAAGCAAACGATCGGATGGACGCTCTCTCGCTCGAGATGGAGCCGATCAAGTACGCGATCCATTCGCTTCCCGCGTCGTCGATCGAAGGACTTCGGGCGAAAGCCCTGGTAGCACTGTTCGACATCCGCCCGACCTTCGCTGGCCTAGAAGAGCTCGAATTTAACGACGAGGTTGCATTCCAGCGGTTGTTCTGTGCGGTGGCCGAATTCGTCGGGCTTGCAGAGATGGTTGCGGATTCCGGCTACGTCATGCCTGACCTTCCCGAGTTCGACGAAGACGACGTGCTTCACGAGCGGGTCGAAGAGATCCTCGAAGCATGAAGCGCCGGCGCCGATCGCCCAGGCCCATCATCCCGTCTGTGGCCTTCTGGTGGTCACTAGCTGATATTGCGTAGAGCCGTCGCTGTCTCAACCCAGCGGCGGCTTTTACTTTTCGTGGTTTTCCGTCATCTTGGCGGCCTCGCACCCGGGGTCAAATACGGACAGGCCAACTCCGATCACACCGCAAGCGTACTCGGGTACGCTGGCGACACGCCGGACGGCCAAGGAGATAGCCGAAATCCGCAGCTGATCCATATTGGTCCGCCGCCGGGTTCTTTACACACAGATTTGCTAGGCATCGATCGTGTTTGAGCGCATAATCTCACGATGGCAAAAACAGCAACACAATTCACCGCGCGTCCCCTCAAAGATGGTAGCGCTTATCTTGTGATCTATTCGCCCCAAGGCGGAATAGAAGAACAGATATCTGGGTTCGCAAGCGAGAGTGAGGCCAAAGATTGGATCAACTCCAACTCTGGCGACTGGCTCAAGAAAAAAACAAAGTTGACAGATGACCCGCCCCGAGCGCCGTAAAGTCTCGTAGGACGCGGGGCTTCGGTCCCGCGTTCACACCGCCGGTACAGACCTCAAGCCCGCCGCCTCAACGCGACGGGTTTTTCTTTTGCTGTTGTCGGGCGCGGTGAGTTGTTGCTGCTGCCTTTCAAGGCGATGTTGCTCTCGGAGCGTACGCATGGCCGAAAATCTGGCAGCCCACCGCTGTTCGCACCTTCTTTCAAGGTCCAGAGGAATACTGCTCATAACCGGAACTCCGGGCTCACGGTCCTGCCTTAGTGTGACGAACTCAACGCCCACCGCGTCCGAAAAGTTCCTGCAGGGAATTAGCGGCGGGTGCCCGTGCGCTGGCGCCGATCTAACCGTAACCGGCAGCGCTTAGCAGCTCATGCTAAGCGGCTGAGGCGATAACGAAGCGTCAATCGATTGGCGTCAGATTGTGTCTGTCGCGGATTTTGTATGCGTGCCGCGATAACTTTCTGGTCACTAGAGCCCGCCGGCTTCGTCCCCGGCGGGTTTTAGTTTGGGTGCGCTCCTATGGATTGGATATCCGAGAGGGACTCAGACCGCCTGACGACCTTTGATCGCTCGCCAGAGTGCGATGATGATGCAAGCGCCGACAAAGCCCGTGATCAGGTAACCCAGCCAGCCGCCAAGGGCCACACCAAAAAGTCCAAGGAGCCAATTTGCCAGCGCGGCACCGACGATTCCGAGAACGATGTTCATAAGAATGCCGGTCCCACTTTTCATGAACATCTCTGCCAACCAGCCCGCCAGGCCGCCAACAATGATCGCGGCGATCCATCCGATCTCTGCTTCCGCCATCTGCGCTGCTCCTTCATTTGTGAACCGCGATGAGTTTCCCTGTTTGCCTGAGTCGGAAACAGCAATTGCACTGACCTAAACGTTTGATTTCTGCCGGTCATACCGGAAGTCGCTGTGGACAAGCGCTGCGAAATAGCAGCACAGGCGACAGGCGCGGGTCTTTGGTCGCGCGCTTTTCTTATGACACAGCGAATACCCGGCTGGTTTTTGGCCAGTCGGGATAGCTCGCAAGTATCAATCGGTGCTGAAACGTCACCATTATCGTCCCAAAAAAGAAGGGCCGCCTCATCCAAATTGGTGAGGCTGCCTTACAACGGTTTTTTGCCGCGCCAATCCTACCCCCGACGCCCGAGAATCCGCTATGGCCACCGGCTTCCCGATGGCGGCCAGTCATCGCCAGCGATCCACTGAGCGAGTTTGCTGAGGCCTGCCGCCATCATCAATAGCGGCACGCCAAGCGCATAGAACGGCCACGCTAGGGCGCGCCTGGGCTTCGGTCCCGCGCCCTCTCTCTAACGGGAAAGCACGCTCGTCATTGCTTGATGAATGACTTGGGCATAGCGGCCGTCGTTGTATTGGTGATCAGCAACATAGAGTATGGCCACGGCAATTAATGCGGATGCAAAGGCTTTCATTGACAGGCCCCCGTCGAATCAATCCGTAATTCTGGCAGGCACATCGCGGCTTTAATGCGGAGAGCGGCGACGGGCAAAGGCTGGCCGCACATGCCCGCCGGCTGAGGCGATAAGTAACTCGAGCTTAACCGCCCAGGCCCATCATCCCGTTGTGGCCTTCTGGTGGTCACTAGCTGATATTGCGTAGAGCCGTCGCTGTCTCAACCCCAGCGGCGGCTTTTTCGTTGCGGTGATCAGGTAATCAAGGTCGATGCCGCCCGCTGAAGCGGCCTTAGTTGGGCCGCGGCTGTTCGCGTGCGATCAAGGCCCGAATCTCTGATAATCGCAGCGGATCAACGTCGTCGCATCTGACACATCGGAATTTGCGGCCGCCGGTTTTGACGATCAAGAAGTGCATAGGCTTGCCGCACTTCAGGCAGGCGGGAGGTGGAGGGTTTTTAGGCATGACGCTCACCCCTGGATTCAGGCGGGAGCACAACACTCTCAGTCACCGATGAAAGCCGAGGGCGGGACGGTGATTGACTTAACGTGCTCGCTGCAGAACAGGAATGCGAGTCAATTTTTAGATTAGAAGAAATTAGGACAATCGGCCTGACCTTCTTGGCGACCACTTCCGATCTGTGTACGCAACTGGCTCATAAGCCTGCGCCCGGATTGTTTCCGGACGGCTTCGCAGTCAAACCAAATGGCTTCGTCCACGCGGTAGTTACGGTGATCCAGACCAAGATCAGCCTGCGGCGCGGCAATCGAATGGCGGTAGTGGGTCGGTTTGATTGTGGCAGCCCTGACGCCTAGCAATCGGAGGGGGCAGAGCGCATATTGCGAGGATGAAATCAGCCCATCGAATGCTAGAGGTCACGGTGAAGGCTCAAGAGCCTACGCTTTGGAAATGGCAAATTTCCGAAGCAAATCTTGAAGTAGCTCACGGATACGCCACCAGTCGGGAGACGGCTCAGATTGACGGCGATACCGCCCTGTTCGCGATGCTGCTATCCGATGGCTTCAAATGACCCCCCAAACGCCCTAGGGGCCGAACCAGCTAGGTAAGGCGATTATTGATACCGCCACGGGGACCGCGGGGCTTAACGGTCCGGCGCTTTACTCGGATGCGCGCCGAAGGCGATTGCGATCGTTTCGCTCCTTGATCAGTCCTTTGAGAAACGGAGCGGCAGAGGCGAAAGTTTGTTCGGCGGGCAAGCCATCAACGTTCCGGACTGAGTCCACGAGAAGTTGGCGCGTCTGGTCGTCCAGCGGATCCTGGTGCACGCTCACCAGCTCACATATCCAACTGATTGTCTCAGGCCGCATATTCAGACTGACCGTGGCTCGTCCACCACCCCAGAGCGCCAGTCCTTATATTTGGCGAGAGCCTCGCGGAATGCCTCTCGAAGTTCAGCTGAAATCGGTGCCCGTTCTTCTGTCATGGACAGACGAAATCACGGCTTGGGTGATTCCGTCTAGTTGCAGACACAAAAAATCGCCCGCAAAACGGATCATCCGTCGGGCGTCACGTCGGGCCGTATCCGGCGCAGGCCGGGGGCATCTGTCGGCTGTGTCCCTTGCGGGGAGCCTCGCATTCCAGCTTGGGAGCGTGTCCTTTCGGGGCTCTTTGATCCAAGCGCGCGAGCACCCTGCCTCCGCTCGACCGACACAGCAATGCACCGACGACGGGGCGGAGCGCGGGGTTTCGGTCACGCCCGTTCTCAAACTGAACCCGCTATCCCCCTAGTAAAAGATCGCCGCGATGCACAGTTGCTCTATATGGCCGACGAATTCTGCGTGCGTCTGCTCAACCTTGATGTGACGGAACTAGATCCGACGCTTTGGAAATGGGTGATTTCCGAGAGGGGCATCGAAGTGTCGCGCGGCTATGCCGCCTCACGGGAATCGGCCAAAAGCGACGGCAACATTGCTCTGTTTGCGTTGCTGTCGATCGTCCCTTGACGCCGCATGCATTCCCCGCAGCGCAAGGGCTAGCCGCCAGGCAGGCCTTCGTCCAGCGGATCAGCCCCGAGATCCCGCGCCTCCTCTGTGACGATCGCAGTGATCTGCCGCACAATTTCTCCGCGATCGGAGCCTGAGGCTTCCTTAAGTAGGTAGCGCACGGCCGCTCTGATCTCAGCCTTGGCGTCGTCTTCGTCGTTGAAATAAAACTCATCCATCATGACTGCTCCTTCGGCCGAAATCGATCTCGCGCGGCAACTGATTTGCCAACACGCTGCCCACATAACAAAAATCGGCTTCGAGAAATATCCAACTAAGCTATTGATTTTGTTGGTGAGCGCGCTGGGGATCGAACCCAGGACCCCGTGATTAAAAGTCACGTGCTCTACCGTCTGAGCTACGCGCTCGCTCAAGGCCGCTGTGTAGGGGCCAGCCGGGTGCGGGTCAATAGCACGTGCCCTCCTCGCCGCTTGGATCAATTGCCCGATCCTCCACGGCATTGCCGCGGCTTGCCCAGCGCTGTTGATATGAGAAACGCACTCAAACGGAGCAAGGTGCATGTCCAATGAGGCGAGCGAGCTGGCGCAAACGGTCCGCGCGACGCGGCCGATGCTGCCGGCGAAGGATTTCGTGGCCAGCAAACAGTTCTATTGCGATCTCGGCTTTCAACCGCGATTGCTGACCGGAAATCTTGCAGAAATGAGCCTCGGCGCCTGCTCGTTCCTGCTTCAGAACCACTATGTCCGCGACTGGGCCGACAACTGCGTCATCCACCTCTATGTTTCAAACGTGCAGCCGTGGTGGGACCGCATCGTCGCGGCCGATCTTGCGAGCCGGTACGGCGTCAGGACACGCCCGCCGCACCAGGCGGAATGGGGCGTCACCATAGTCAATCTGATTGATCCGGCCGGCGTGCTGTGGTGGATCCACGAGACGCAAGCAGCGCCGTGATGCCTCGAAGGCCACGGACGATTTGCTCGCCTAGATGGCGAGGATCTTTATACCCCAACACACAACTACAACTGCGATAATGACGCAGGCAGCGGTAAGGGCGTTCTCCAAGGCAGATGAAGCCATTGCGATGCTCTCATTTGCCTACCCCGAGGAAACGCTAAGCGATTCGATCGGGGCGAGGCAACGTGTTCGCCGCGAAATCCACAGGCTGACCAGGCGCGCAATCGCAAGGGAACCAATGCGTTCGCGGAACTTCCTCTTGAGCCGCCTGAGCGGCCAAAGTGGCGCAATCTACTCCCGGTGAAACACCAATGTCCGCAGCTCGATGCTTTCGCGCGCCGGCGTATCTTTCGGCGTCGCCGGATCGACGAAGGCGGTATGCGGGGCGAAGCGGGCACGGCCATCGGTTGCCGAATCGTAGCATTTCAAAAGCAACGCTTCGTCCGGCGTCATCTCCGGGAAATAGAACCAGCGATGGTCCGGGTTGAATTTCACCGAATAGGTTTCGCCGTTACGGTTCGGATAGATCAGGTCGGAGGCGACAAGATCGCCCGCGGCAACGCTTGCCGCATCGCAAAGCGCCAGCGGCGTATCACGCACCGGGCCGCGGATCGGACGCCACAGGTTGACGACCTGTACCCTTCCCTTCAGGAGTTCATCCGCCTCGGCAGGCAGATGCTCGCGCACGCGGTTGGCGCCGGACGTATCGGTCTGGTCGACATGGACGCGCGTTGCCGGCTGCCGCGGACCGGCGCCGCGGATATCGGCGGCGCCATCGACGCGCCGGCGCACGGTGTGATCGAAGATGACGACGCGGTCCGCTCGTAACGTCGCCCTGAGAAACGCCTCCGCCGCCGGATAGTAGACCTTGCGCACCTCTTGATCGTCGTAGAAATCCCGTACTGCCGTCGGATGCCTCACTAGCGCAAAGCCTTCGCGATCGAGCGAGAAGCTATTTGCCACCACCCGGCCATCGAAGATTGGCACCTGGTGCGACTCCGGCAACGCGGTCGACCTGGCCTCTCCCGCCGGCGGGTCAAACGCGTAAGTGCGTGGTTTACCGTTGACCGGTGCGAGGTAGTTCAGTTCCGCAAGCACGAAGGGCAGCGATTCTATTTTTCTTTCGACCAGGCTCATGCGCATCTCCCGGATTTAAGCATGTGCATGAAATCTGGTCCGCGGCCCAAGGAGCGACAAGGGGCGACAAGCGCGCTTCCGAAATAGCAACGCAACAGCTCTCGCACGCATCGTTAAGAGCAAATCCTTTCGCGAAAGGCAGCTTTTGCCGATAAGCTTTTCCGCACTGAAAACTTTTGCCGGCCGACGCAAAACGGTCCTGGAATTTTGCATTCCAGGACCGCTTGGTTGCCTGCATTGCAGGGCCGCGTTGCGGACAAACCTAGTTGCCGGACGGCCTCAGTGAGGGCGAACTGCCGCCCACGCGCGACGGATCTCTCCCAGTGAAGCCGTGGTTGACGAGATTCCAGTATTCGTCAGCGTTCCGGGGCGGCAGATAGTCCCCGGGCGCTTGACCGTAGGCACCGTAGAACCCATCCGGTCCACGTCCATATGGACCGCCGATATAAGGCCGATACCCCTGCGCGAAAACCGGGGCGGCGAGGATGGCCGAAAGAAGAGCCGCGGCGCTGATCGCTTTCATCGTGTTCATTGGCTTCCTCCTTGAATGCAACCGATCAATTCCGCCTCCGAAAGGAGGTTCCGAAATCTCAAAGTCGTGATGCTTTGCCGCGCGCGAATACCGTTACCAACTTTTAAGGTGCGTCGTGGCGGCATCGGCCACTTCGTAAGGTCCGTGTAAGCCTGCGCGAATATGGTGG
>Ga0070741_10003329_pt1 | contig 40233 bp, 38 predicted proteins | sample Coa_R1_4_FD_66440 | JGI IMG/M metagenome (GOLD analysis project Ga0070741, IMG submission 66440) | Surface soil microbial communities from Centralia Pennsylvania, which are recovering from an underground coalmine fire - Coalmine... | ecosystem: Environmental > Terrestrial > Soil > Unclassified ...
TTGCGCACGAGCGCGTCCTCGAGCGCGGGACGGATCACCTCGCGCGATTCGGCGCTGTGCTCGCCCGACGAGTAGAGCGGGTGATGGAAGAAGCAGATGCGCCACTTGTCGCCGGCCGTCGTGAACGCGCCGTCGAGATATTTGATCTGCGCCGGGTCGGCCGGATGGTTGCTGTTCAGCGCGACGAAGCGCGCGTTCCCCTGGTCGAACGAGTAGCGATCCTGATCGTTCATGTTGAACGGCTTGAAGTGGATCTCGAGATCGCGATCGTGGTTGCCGAGCGCGGCGTGGAACTCCACGCCCCGGTCGAGGAGCGGCTTGTAGGGTTCGAGGAACTCGCCCCGATAGTCGTCGTGATAGAGGTTGTCGCCGAGCATCAGCACGAACGGGAAGTGCCGCGCGGTGTTGAAGTAGGTGAGCATCGCCTGCGCGACCTCGCGCTGCGCCGTATCGCCCGATCCGCTGTCGCCCATCAGCGCGAGCACCGTGCCGCCGCGCAGCTCCGGCATCGGTAGCGGCGACGTCGCGCCGGCCGGCATCGGCGTCTCCGCCTGCGTCGGCACGCCGGCCGTCGCCTTCACCGGAAACGCGTCCGGCACGTAGTCGACGACGACGTCGGCGTCGACGTCGCGGAGGACGAGCGTCCGATCGGTGAAGTCGTACTCGAGCTGCTTGGGCAGCGGCGGCAGCAATTCGACGAGGCGCGGCGGCACGCGCGGCGCATCCAGCGCCTCGTTGATCCGCACCTGCTGCGTCTTGGCCGGCGTGGTCAGCTGCTCGGCCATGTCGTCGAGCAGCAGGTCCATCTGCGGCCCCGCGAACGCGTTGCCGATCTGATGGCGCAGCGCGTCGGCCATCGGCGGCGTGAAGATCTGCCCCTGCTTCGCGTTCGGCCGGACTTTGGTCGCCAACGCCTGCGCGAGCGTGTTCTGGCGCGTGCGGAGCGCCTGCGCCGCCGCCGGCGTCGGCGTCGCTTGGCCCGGTGTGTTTTCCTGCGCCTGGGCCGCCTGCTTCCGATACGGCTGGGTTTGATCGATGTACGCCTGCAGTTGCGACCGCAGCGGATCGAAGGTCGGGTCGGGCTGCGGCGGCGCGACCGTCGGCGGCAGATTCGGACCGCAGGCAACAGAGAAGAGTGCGAAAGCCGCCAGAACACCCAGCGGGGCCAGACGTGCCGACGATCGTGTAAGCATGACGGTCGCGTCAACGCAAAGCTGATACCATCCCGGCCGTGAAACGCGTGCTCGTCGCGGCGGCGCTGGCGGCGGTTCTCGGCGGCGTCGCGCACGCCGTCACGCCGCTGCCGTCGGCGGATGGACAGTATTGGGATATTCAAGACACGTCGTGGTGGTCGCAGGACAGCGGCGGCATCGCGACCGGCGGCCGCGCGAACCCGTTCAACGGCTTTGGATACCTGAAGCTGCGCCGCATCGACACGGGGCGCGCCGATCGCGCGATCTACCTCCACGGCTTCGGCCTCGCGCACGACGGCGGCGAGCGCTTCGACTCGATCACGCCGCTCGTCGTCGGCGACATCGTCATCGCGCGATCGATCTTCGCGCCGAAGGACACGAACTACCTGCGCGACGTGGACAGCTTCACGAACGTCTCGGACCGGCCGGCAGCGATCGAGGTCGCGTGGGGCGGCGCCGCCGGTGCGTACGCGGACGGCGGACGCGTGACGATCGCGACCACGTCGAGCGGCGACCGGCAGATCGATCCGTCCGACAGCTTCGTGACGGTGATGCAGAACGCGACGGGCGTCAGCGATCCGATGCGCGGGCCGTCGGGGCACGGCCCGTCGGCGCACGTGCTCGGGACCAATCGCGGCGTTCGCCGCGGCGTCGGCGACATGTACGCCGACCCGTTCGTCGATCCGTATCCCGGCTTCGATCCGGCGCACATCGGCTACGTGTTCTCGCTGCGCGTCGCGCCGCACGAGACGGTGGCGCTGATGACGTTCGTCGTGAAGGGACTGAGCGAGACGTACGATCCGCGCGGCGGCGCGCCGGTGGCGCTCGAGGACGCGCTCGTCGCGCCGAAGCATCGGCCGCCGTACGCGGGCGCCGACGCGCGCATCCCGGCGGCAGGATCGCAGATCGCGTACGTCACCGACGTCGCACGGCAGCTCGTCGCCAATCCGGACGTGCGCGGCCTGACGTCGACCGAGCGCAGCGAGATCGCCAACTGGGAGGCGCTCCGGACGCCGCGGACCTTCAGCGTCGTCGAGAAAACCGCGCCCGAACTGCAGGACGCGATGACGCGCGGCGAGACGACGGCCGAGGACATCGTCCGCGAGTACGTGCGGCGACTCGCCGTGCACGCCGATCTGCGATCGATGCTCGCGCTGAACCCGCACGCCATCGCCGACGCGCGTGCGCTCGATGCCGAGCGCGCGGGCGGTCGCGTGCGCGGACCGCTGCACGGCATCCCGGTCGCGTTCAAGGACAACATCGACGTCCTCGGGCTTGCGACGACCGGCGGATCGAAGGCGCTCGTCGATCACCGGCCGCGGCTCGACTCGCGGATGGCGGCCGGCATGCGCCGCGCGGGCGCCGTCATCCTCGGGAAGGCGAACCTCGACGAGTTTCCGTTCGGCGACTTCGGCATCAGCACCGTCGCCGGCACGATCGGGAACGCGTACGACCCGACGCTGAGCGTCGCAGGATCGAGCGGCGGCAGCGCGACCGCCGTCACCGCGAGTTTCGTGACGCTCGCCTTCGGCACCGACACGTGCAACTCGCTCTCGAACCCCGCGTCGTTCGCGTCGCTCACGACGATCCGGACGACGCGCGGGCTGACGAGCCGGGCGGGCGTGATGCCGCTCAACACGTACAACGACGCGGTCGGACCGATCGCGAAGTCGGTCCGCGAGCTCGCGCTCGTGCTCGACGCGGTCGCCGGATCCGATCCGGAGGATCCCGTGACGAAGGACGCCGACGCGCACCTCGCCGGATCGGTCGCCGCGTCGCTCGACGCGAACGCGCTCCGCGGCGCGCGGATCGGCGTCGTGCCGCAGCTCTACGTCGGCGTGACCGGCGAGCGCGAAGCCGCGGGCATCATGGAGGCCGTCGTCCGCGAGCTGCGCGCCGCCGGCGCGGCGGTCGTCGACGTCACCATTCCGAAGCTGGATGCGGAGTACCGTGCGGCGCGCGGCAGCGCGCCCGGATCGTTGACGGCCGGCTGGACCGCGTATCTCGCGCGCGGCACGAGGCCGGGCGACCCGGTGTTCACGATCGAGGAGCTGCTCGCGTCCGGCAAGCTGGCGCCCGGCAGCGCGCGCCGCTTCGAGGACGCGCTGCGGCCGACACCGGCCGGCGACGAGCTGACGACGGCCGTCGAGCGGTTCGATGCCTCGCGCGCGCGCTTCCGCGATCTCTTCGTGCACGCCATGGACGCGCAGCAGCTCGACGCGTTGGTGTATCCCGCGAATCAGGCTCGGCCGCACACGCACGAAGGCGGCCTCGAACGTTACGGCGGCGAACCGGGCACGTGCGAAGAGAGCGCGATGACCGGGCTGCCGCAGGTGTCGGTGCCGGCCGGCTTCCTCGGCGGCAAGTACCCGTTCGGCATCTCGCTCCTCGGGCGTCCGTGGACCGATCCGAAGATGTTGTCCCTCGCCTACGCCTACGAGCAGGCCACGCACCATCGTAGGCCGCCTGCGCTGCGGTGAATTGGAGGATTGGAGGATTGGAGGATTTGAGGATTGATTGATCGAACTAGCAATCGATCCTCAAATTCTCATATCCTCCAATCCTCAAATGCTGCTGTCTCTGGTCTTGCTCCTCCTGCAGGTGATCGTGCAGCCTGGCGCGCCGGGCGAACCGGCGAAGGTGCTGACGCCCGATCAGGCGACCGATCTCTCGCAGGTGCAGTACACCGGCGCCGACATCAAGTTCATGCAGGGGATGATCGGCCACCACGCGCAGGCGCTCGAGATGGTGGCGCTGCTGCAGACGCGCACGCAGAGCGCCGACATGAAGAAGATGTCCGAGCGCATCCGCATCTCGCAGGAAGACGAGATCAAGATGATGCAGACGTGGCTCGCGCGGCGCGGCCAGCAGGTGCCGACCGGCAAGGAGCATCACATGCACCGCGGCATGCTGATGCCGGGCATGCTGACCGACGACGAGATGAAGCGTCTCGCGTCGGAACAGGGCACCGCCTTCGACAAGCTGTTTCTCGAGTCGATGATCCGGCATCATCAGGGCGCGCTCGCGATGGTCAAGGATCTTTTCGCGACGCCGGGCGCGGGTCAGGACTCCGACATCTTCGCGTTCGCGTCGGACGTCGAAGCGGATCAGAGCGCCGAGATCGCGCGCATGTCCGCCATGCGGGAGGAGTTGGGACGATGAAGCCTGTGGTCGTCAGGATGATGTCGGCGGCGGCCTGGGCCGTGGCCGTGGTCGCCACCGTCAGCACGCAGCAGATGCCCGCCGCGCCGGCGATGAAAGATCCGCGCGTGGGTCTCAAGCCCGGGTTCATGGACGCGGGCGAAGCGTCGAAGAACCTGCAGAAGGTCGCGACGTTGCCCAAGCCGGAAGGCTTTTACGACCGCGAGACGCCCGCGGGCGCGCCGACGCCGCCCGAGCGCGATCCGAAGCTGCCGCCGCCACCGCCGCCCGATCCGAACGCGCCGCCCGACCCGCGCTTCGCGAACATGCTCGGCTTCGCGAACTCGGACCTCGCGTTCATGGGCACGCACGCGTTCATGGGGAATTTCCACGGCTTCAACACCTACGATGTCGAGAACGGCCAGCGGCCGAAGCTGCTCGCGTCGGTCGTCTGTCCGGGCGGACAGGGCGACATCTCGGTGCACGGCAACCTGCTGTTCCTGTCGGTCGAGCAGACGCGCGGCCGCATCGACTGCGGCATCCAGGGCATCCAGGACAAAGTGAGCGCCGAGCGCTTCCGCGGCGTGCGCATCTTCGACATCACCGATCTGAACAAGCCGCGGCAGGTCGCGGCGGTGCAGACGTGCCGCGGATCGCACACGCACACGCTCGTCCCCGACCCGAAGGATCCGAACACGCTGTACGTGTACGGCTCCGGGACTTCCGGCGTCCGATCGGCGGAGGAGCTCGCCGGCTGCTCGGGACTGAAGCCCGACGAGGATCCGAACACGGCGCTGTTCAGCATCGACGTCATCAAAGTGCCGCTCGCGCATCCCGAGCAGGCGGCGGTCGTCAATCGCCCGCGCATCTTCGCCGATCTGACGACGGGCAAGATCGCCGCGCTGTGGGCGGGCGGCGATCACGGCGACGGCACGCAGAAGACGTCGGAAACGAACCAGTGCCACGACATCACGGTGTATCCGGAGATCGGCCTCGCCGCCGGCGCGTGCTCGGGCAACGGCCTGCTGCTCGACATCTCGGACCCGGTGCACCCGAAGCGGCTCGACTTCGCGACCGACAAGAACTTCGCCTATTGGCATTCGGCGACGTTCAACAACGACGGCACCAAGGTGATCTTCACCGACGAATGGGGCGGCGGCACGCGCCCGCGCTGCCGCGCGACCGATCCGCCGACGTGGGGCGCCGACGCGATCTTCGACATCACGCCGGAGAAGAAGCTCGCGTTCAAGGGCTACTTCAAGATGCCCGCGCCGCAGACCGAGCAGGAGAACTGCGTCGCGCACAACGGCTCGCTCGTGCCGGTGCCGGGCCGCGACATCATGGTGCAGGCCTGGTATCAGGGCGGCGTGTCGATCTTCGATTTCACCGATTCGGCCAAGCCGGTCGAGATCGCGTACTTCGATCGCGGTCCGATTGACGCGAAGAACCTGGTGACGGGCGGCTACTGGTCCGCCTATTACTACAACGGCTACATCTACGGATCGGAGATCGCGCGCGGCATCGACGTCTTCCGGCTGACGCCGAGCGAGTACCTGACGCAGAACGAGATCGACGCGGCGGCGCTCGTCGGGCCGGGCGAGGTGAACATCCAGGAGCAGCAGCGCGTCACATGGCCGGCCAACGCCGTGATCGCGCGCGCGTATCTCGATCAGTTGACGCGCAGCCGCGCGCTGACGACGGACCGCGTCCGCGCGATCCGGACCGCGCTCGATCGCGCCGACGGCGGCGCCGCCGCCGCGGCCGCCGACCTCGACACGATGGCCGCGCAGCTCGAGCGCGACGCGCGGGCGAAGAGCGGCGTCGACGCGAAACGGCTGCAGGCGCTCGCGCAGACGATCAGGACGCGCGCGGCGAAGCTGCGATCATGACGGGGTGGGGTCGGCGGGGCGGGTGGGGTAGGCGGGGTAGGTGGGGTCGGTGGGGTGGGTTGCTTCTCGCCCTGGTCTTCTTCGCCGCCTTCGCGTCCGGTGTGCGCGCGCAGAGCGCGCCGGACGTCACCGGCGAGTGGGACGCGGAGTACGTCACGCCGCTCGGCCCGCAGGAGCTGAAGATCTACCTGCAGCAGGAAGGGCCGCGCATCAGCGGCCACACGACATCGGAGTTCGGCGAATTCCAGGTGCGCGGAACGATCAACGGCGCCGACGTGAAGTTTTCGTGGACCGAGGTTGACGGCGGCAAGAACGTCACGATCAGCGTCGCCGGCAAGATCGACGGCGACAAGATCACCGGGACGGCGAGCGTGGGCGATCGCGGCACCGGGGCGTTCAATGCGGAGCGGACCAGCAGTGACGAGTAATGAAAAATGAAGAATGAAGAATGAAGAATGAAATGAAAATGAAGGAGCGAGCCGCCTTCATTTTTCATTTTTCATTTTTCATTACGCGCGCTTCGCGGTCTCGGCGCGTCGCGCTCACCGAATCGTAATCGTCCCTTGCAGCGACGTGACCTGGAAGTTGATGTGATCGTGAAAGCCGCAGCTCCGCGCGATGACCAGGTTGCCGGTCTGCCGCGACTGTCCCGGCTCCAGATGCCCGACCTGATTGATCTCCGGGCAGTCGGTGTGCTCGGGATGCGGATCCGAGAACATCTCGTGGGCGCGCGAGTCGTTGTTCACGAAGGTGACCTGCGATCCCAGCGGCACCGTGAGCGTCGACGGGCAGACGGTGTTGTTCGCGATGACGATCGTCGTCCCGCTGCCGCACGTGGCGGACGCGCCGGTGCCCGACGAGGGGCTGCTCGGCGCGCTCGTGCCGCCGCCGCACGCGGCCGCCGTTCCGACCAGCGCCGCCAGCCCCGCCACCCTGATCCACTCTGCCAGGCTCATTCCATTCCTTAGACCGGGCTCGCGACCGATCCGTAACATCACGATTCGAGGCGGTATTTCGCGAGGTAATACGACAGCGCCCGCTGGCTGATCCCCATCAGCTCGGCGGCGTCCTTCTTGACGCCGCCCGCACTCTCCAGCGCGCGTCGAATCGTCTCGCGCTCGACCCACTCGATGTTCTGGCGCAGCTTCAGCGACGGCAGCCCGCTCGCCTGCGACGGCGCCGCGCCGAGCACCGACACCGATTTCGCCGTGATCACCGGCCCCTGCGACAAAACGACGGCGCGCTCGATCGTGTTTTCCAGCTCGCGCACGTTGCCGGGCCAATCGTACTGCTGCAGGCCCGCGAGCACGCCGTCGTCGATCTTGTCGATGCGCCGGCCCGTTCGCTGCGCGTGCTTCTTCACGAAGTGCTCCACGAGCGCGGGGATGTCGTCCCGCCGCTCGCGCAGCGGCGGGATCTCGATCGGGATCACGTTGAGGCGGTAGAACAGGTCTTCCTGGAACTTGCCGTCCGCCACCATCTGCCGCAGGTTGCGGTTGGTCGCGGCGATGACGCGCAGGTCGATCTTCTCGGTCCGCTCCGAGCCGAGCGGCTCGATCTCGCGCTCCTGCAGGACGCGCAGCAGCTTGGCCTGCAGCGTCGGGTTCATCGTCCCGATTTCGTCGAGGAAGATCGAACCGCCGTCGGCGAGCGCGAACTTCCCCTTCTTGTTCGTCGTCGCGCCGGTGAACGCGCCGCGGACGTGGCCGAAGAGCTCGGACTCGAGCAGCGTCTCCGGAATCGCCGCGCAGTTCACCTTGATGAGCGGCATGTCGCGCTGCGTGCTGCGGTCGTGGATCGCCCGCGCGACCAGCTCCTTGCCGGTGCCGGTCTCGCCGGTGATGAGCACCGTGCTCTTGGTCGACGCGACCATCTCCGCGCGCCGGATCACTTCCTCCATCGCCTTGCTGCGGCCGATGATGCCGTAGTGATCGAACTGCTCGTCGCGCTCGCTGACGAGATACCGGTACTCGGTCCGCAGCCGCTGATGGTCCAGCGCGCGGCGGACGACGACGAGCAGTTCGTCGATCTCGAACGGCTTCTGCAGGTAGTCGAGCGCGCCGAGCTTCATCGCCTCGATCGCGCTCTCGACGGTCGCGTGCGCCGTCATCATCAGGATCTGCGGCCGCTCGTTCTCGTTGGTCGTCGCCGTGAGATCGCGGATCAGCTCGATGCCGGTGACGTCGGGCATCACGTTGTCGACGAGCAGCACGTCGAACGTCCGCTCGTTCAGCAGGCGCCGCGCCTGGCGCGCGTTGGTCGCGTCGGCGACCTCGTGCCCGGCATCGCGCAGGGCGCGGCCGATGGTCTTCAGGATCTTTTCCTCGTCGTCGACGAGCAGGATGGAACCGCGGTGCAGGGTCATGTGTTCGGCAGATCCACGCGAATCTCGGTGCCGTGGCCGAGGGCGCTCGACACGGCGATCGTGCCGCCGAGCCCCTCGACGATGTTCTTCGCGATCGGCAGGCCGAGCCCGGTGCCGCCGCGTTTGGTGGTGAAGTAGGGGTCGAACACGCGCCCGAGGTCGTCGGCGCTGATGCCGACGCCGCGGTCCGCGATCGTAATGACGACGCGGTCCCGATCGAGCCGGGTCGCCAGCGTCACTGGCGCGCCGTTGCCGTTGGTCGCGTGCCGCGCGTTGACGAGCATGTTCACGAGCGCGATGCGCAGCCGCTCGGAATCCGCCGACATCGTGCCGATGGCCGGGTCGAGCTGCAGCTCGATCGCCGCGCCCGAGCCCGACGCCATCGCCGCCGCCGCCGACTCGCGGCACAGCGCGTTGACGTCGACCGGCGCCAGGTCGAAGCGGATCGGACGCGCGAAGTCGAGCACCTCGTTGACGATGCGGTTCAGCCGCGCGACTTCCTCGTCGATGTCGGCAATCGCCTCGCGCAGCGCCTGCGGCGACACGTCGGGCTGCCGCAGCCCGTGCAGCGACGCCTTGATGATCATCAGCGGGTTGCGGATTTCGTGCGCGATGACCGTCGACAGCCGGCCGAGCGACGTGAGGCGCTCCTTCTGCGACATCTCGCGCTGGAAGCGCGCGATCGAATCGGTGAGCGTGTTGAACGTCGACGCGAGGAGCCGCGCGTCTTCGTCGTCCCAGCGGCCGCGCAGCGAGATCTTCCGCGTCAGGTCGCCGGTCGCGGCGACCTCGCGCATCACGTCGGCGATGTTGCCGAGCGGCTGCGCGATCGTGCGCGCGACGGCGAAGCCGAGCACCATGGCGAGAATCACCGCGAAGACGCCGATCGCGACAAAGCCGGTGTGGATCGACCGCAGCGATCGGAGCTGCTCGGTGCGCGAGCGGAGGATCAGCGCCATCGGCCCCGCGTGCGCGCTCGCGGATCCGAGCGCGCGCGGCAGCGCTTCGTACTCGTCGGCGCCGAGCACGACGCGCGACAGCCCGGTGCCGCCGAGCGCCGCCGCCAGCGCCGCGTCGTCGTCGCGCGGGAGCGTGGAGGCGAGGATGCGTCCGTCCATGCCGAACGCGAGGTCGCTCCCCGTGATCCGCTTCAACTGCGCCGCGAAGGCGTCGTCGAGGAGAAAGCCGGCGCTGATCGTGCCGAGCGTGCGGTCGAGTGTCACCGGCACGGTGACGACCTGCAGCACCCCGTTGCGCTGCGCGAGGAACACCGCGTCGGCCGCCGGGACGCCGCCGGTCGCGTAAAGCGTCTCGCCGCGCCGGTTCCGCACGACGAAGAGGTTCGCGTGGAGCTGCGATCGGTACTCGCCGGCGATGTCCTGGACCGTCAGCGGATCGTTGGTGTCGATCGCGGCCTTCAGCTTCGGCAGGTCGGCGATGAGGCGCGCCATCACCGTGAAGTTCTGCGACCGCTCGGCGCGCAGCTGATCGATCTGCGCCGCCGCGGCCAGCATCTCGCGTTCGAGCGTCCGCTCGGCCTCCTGCGTGACACGCACGTTCACGAGCGCGATCGCGATCGCGATGCACAGCACCACGAGCAGCGCGCAGGCGAGGAAGATGCGGCTCCGCAGCGACGAGAGCAGCGTCATCGGATGGAGAAGTCGAGCTCGGCGGCGCCGCCGTCCGGCACCGTCGCCGGCCGCGGCTCCGCGGCGTCCCCTTCGTGCCACGCGATGACGTTATACGTGCCCGGCGGGACGTTGTCGATGTGATACCGGCCCTCGTCGTCGCTGACGGCGAAGTACGGATGGCTGAACACGAGGATATAGGCGTTCATGTGCGAATGGATTTCGCAGAAGACGCGCACGATCCCGGGCTTGTCGAAGACGACGCGCTTCGATTCGCCGGCGGCGTAGCGTCCGAGATCGAAGCGCTTCGGTTTCGAGAGCGAAAACACGTTGTGATAGAACTTGTCCGAGTTCGGAAACTCCACCGTCGTCCCCGTCGTGATCGCGAGCAGGTGCGGGACGAACGTCTCGTTGCGTTGATCCATCACGGCGCGGCCGCCTTCCTGCACGTCGAACGCGCCGCGCGGCGCCGATTCCAGATACACGACCGAGCGCAGCAGTTCGGGCACGTCGCGCGGACCGGCGGAGCCGAGGTCGGCGACGTTCGGCCGCCGCTCGATCGGCTGCGGCGGGCGGCGCAGCTCGACGCGTCCGCGAATGGTGCCGTTGCGCGCGGCGTGCGGCACGAGGACGCAGAGCTGGCCGACGACGCACAGCACGATCAGTCTCAGAGGCACGACGCTCCGCGCGTCCGACGCCTGGTTACGCCGAGCGGTGTCGCCCACGCGGATCCTCAAAACCAGTAGACCAGCTGGAACGCGCCCTGGTGCTCGTGCTGGAGGAGCGGCCCGCCCGCGCGCGAATTGTACTGATACGAGAGCTTTAGCAGCAGGTTGCGCTGCAGCGAGATGCCCGGCCCCACTTCGACGCGCGTCACCGGCGCGTCCCACGGCAGCGTCGTCGTCGATCCCGTCACGTCGCTGAACGCCAGGTGATCGAAGCGCGCGGCCACGTAAACGCCTGGCGCGACCTTGTAGCGACCCTCGAGCGACGTCGAGAACGCCTGCAGCGACGGTGGCAGCGTCGGCGCGTTCAGAATCGGCAAGCGCCACACGCTCAGGATCGTCTCGGCGCGCAGCACGTATCGATCGCGCGAGTACTCGACATCGGTGCCCCACGCGCTCTGCGTGAACCGGCTGCTGTTCGCTTCGCCGACCGCCGCCTGCGACGCGCCGTTGGTCACCCACGGCCCGCGCGAGAGCGACGTGCCGACGACGAGCCCGAATGCGGGGCGCAGTTGCACGCGCCCGGCCCACTGACGGCCGCTGTTGTCGTCGGTGACGCGCGGGTTCGACACGGTGCCGGCCGTCACCGCGACACCGCCGCTGACGAAGCCGTCGCGATCGGATCCGGCGTGGACCGCGAAGCCGGTGTCGTAGCTGAACGCCGAGACGAGCGGGACGCCGTGTGCCAGCGTCTGGTTGCCGATCGAAAAGCGATCGAGCCAGCCGAGGCCGCGCCGCCGCAGCAGGTCGTCGGCCGACGCCGGCAGCGAATCGGGCCGCAGCGACGTCAAGTACTGATACGCGAGCGGGTAGCCGATGAGCGGATTGTCGTTCGCGTACGTGCGCCGCGCGAACGCGCCGAAGATCGGCGGAATGCGTCCGGCGTCGATGTCGAACGCATGGGATGTCCACGGACGGATGCGCGCGTAGAGCGCGTAGGGCTCGATGTAGTCGGTGTTCTCCGTCCGCACTTCCGCGAGCAGCGACAGGTGCTCGTTGGCTTTTGCCGCGGCATCCAGATCGATGCGGAACAGGCGCAGCGCCGAATGGTCGTAGTCGGTGTAGTTGAAGAAGGCGTTGGTATCGTTGCTGCCGTAACCGGCCGAGACGTCGCCGGCGATCGTGACGCGGCCGTCGGCGAACTCGATCGGCCCGGCCGGCAGCGTCTGCGCGCGGGCCGAGGCGGGCCACACGAGCGCCAGGAGGCACACGAACCACCGCGACCGGCCTGTCATGGATGGGCGCTCAAATTATCCATCGAATCACGAGCGTGCCGGGCACGAGCCGCTCGAGCGCGGCGTCCGGGTGCGGCGAGATCAGCGTGATCGATTCGAAGCGATCGCCGTCCTGCCGCCAGCCGCGCGCCACGCTCGGACGCGAGCCGCCGTAGAGACGCGCGACTTTCGCGCGGTCGTAGTCGCCCGCGGCGCCGAGCGCGTCGAGCGGATCGCCGGGCTCGGGGCCGGTGATGTGGAAGCCGCGGCCGTCGGGGCCGGCGAGAATCACCGCGATGGACGCTGGGTCGGCGCACACTTCGTAGCGACCGAGTTCCGGCCGCGGCGGCGCGAAGAGCTGCGCCAGGGTCGGGTTGCACCCCTGAAGTAGAATAAAGGCAATGGCGTATATCATTTGCGAGCCATGCATCGGGACCAAGGATACCGCGTGCGTGGACGTCTGTCCCGTGGACTGTATTCACCCGCGGAAGGACGAAGCGGCATACGCGACGGCCGAAATGCTTTATATTCACCCGGACGAGTGCATCGACTGCGGAGCGTGCGTGCCGGCGTGCCCCGTCGACGCGATCTTCGCGCTCGACGAGACCCCTCAGCGCTGGTCGGGTTTCATTCGAACAAACGCGGACTATTACCATGGGTCTAATTGACCACCGGTTCGAGGACAACTTCATCACGACGAGCATTGATCGCGTGCTCAATTGGGCGCGCGAATCGTCCATCTGGCCGATGGGCTTCGGTCTCGCCTGCTGCGCGATCGAGATGATGGCCGCGTCGGCGTCGCGCTTCGACATCGCGCGCTTCGGCGCCGAAGTCTTCCGCGCCTCGCCGCGCCAGTCCGATCTGATGATCGTCGCGGGCACGGTCACCAAGAAGATGGCGCCGGTGCTGCGCCGCCTCTACGACCAGATGCCCGAGCCGAAGTGGGTCATCTCGATGGGGAGCTGCAGCAACGCCGGCGGTCCGTTCCCGACCTACAGCGTGCTGCAGGGGGTCGACAAAGTCGTGCCGGTCGACGTGTACGTGTCCGGCTGCCCGCCGCGTCCTGAGGCGCTGCTCTACGGCCTAATGCGGCTGCAGGACAAGATTCGCAAGGAAGGGACCACGCTGCGGAAAGAGCGGGTCACGCACCTCGGCGACACCGAGCCAACCCTGGTCATCGGAGAGCGGGCGTAATGCTGAAGTTCCTGAAGTCGCTGTTCCTCATCGACCTGCTCAAAGGGTTGTGGGTCACGTTGAAATACACGCCGCAGCCCGCGTTCACGTTCCAGTACCCGGCCGAGCGGCGGCCGACCGCCCCGCGATTTCGCGGCGTGCTGCGTCTGCAGACCGAGCCCGGCACCGGCGCGCAGACCTGCATCGTCTGCGATCAGTGCGCGAAGGCGTGCCCCGACGATCTGATTGCCCTGGGCGGCCACCGCGAACCGGGAACCAAGATCAAGGTGCTCGATTACTTCGACTTCAATTTGTCGCGTTGCAGCTTTTGCGGCCTGTGCTCCGAGGTGTGTCCCACCAAGCCGATCAAAGCGCTCATCATGAGCGAGGATTACGAGCTCGGCACCTATAGCCGCGAGAGCCAGATTCTGCGCGTGGATCAGATGTACGACGGCGTCCCAATCGAACAGTACACGCATTAATTTTCGATTCTTGAAACCGCGTACTGCCGTAAATTACGCATTACAGACAGTCGAGCTCTCGGCCTGATTTTTGTAAGGGGGACGCGGTCATGCATAGCGGCATCCGATGCGCCGCAGCTTTCGCTGTGGCGGTGGCGGCTTCCCTCGTCATTCGTGCGGACGTCCAGAGCCAGTCGTCGGAAATCGAGCTGCAGCTCGGCGACCTGCTGTTCTCCGAAGGCAAGTTCATCGAGTCGCTGGACGCGTACAAGAGCGCGCTGAAAACCGCCGCCCCGGACGAAACGCGCCGGCCGCGCATTGGCGTCATCACGACGGCGCTCCGCGTCGCCGAATTCGACCTGGCGCGCACCGAAGCCGAAATCCTCTATCGCTCGGCGCCGACCAACCCCGAGGCGATGGCGCTCTACGGCGACGCGCTGTGGTCCGCCGGCCTCTTCCCGGAAGCCGAGGCGAAGTACAAGGACGCCCTCGCCGCCGTTCCGGACCTCGCGCGCGGACACCACGGCATGGCCAAGGCGCTGCTCGCGCGCGGGCAGCTCGACGAGGCGATGAACGAAGCGCAGGCGGCGCTCCGCCTCGCGCCGCGCGACCTCGAAGTCCACCACACCGTCGGCACGATCTTCGAGCGCGAGCACAAGTACGAAGAAGCCGCGAACGCGTACTCCAACTACGTCAACCTGCTGCCGAACAAGGATCACAGCGAAAAGGCCGACTGGTCGCGCGCCGAGATCCGCTTCTTGCGCTCGTTCGGGCAGCGCGTGCCGTTCGAAGCCGACGCCGGCACCGACGACAGGATCTACACCATCGACTTCCGCCTCGTGAACGAAAAGGTCGTCGTCCGCGCCAAGGTCAACGACGCCTCCGCGCAGGACTTCGTCGTCGACACCGGTTCCGAAAACACGGTCATCACGAGGACGACGGCGCAGAAGCTCGGAGTGACGCCGATCACCTACACGCTCAGCGCGGGCGTGGGGCGCGTCGGTCTTCGCGGCCTGCAGCTCGCGCGCATCGACTCGCTCGAGCTCGGCTCGCTGAAGCTGCGCAACGTGCCGGTGCTCATCAAGAATCCGCCGCTGCGCGACATCCCGATCAAGGAAACGGAAAGCCTCTCGCCGCTCGCGCTCGGCTACTCGATGGTGATCGACTACAAGACGCACAAGCTGACGTTCGGCAAGCACCTGCCGGTCGAGCCGACCGACTTTCAGCTGCCGCTGCGCGTCTATCGCCTCGCGACCGTGCGCGGCGTCGTCGACAAGGATCACCAGGCGAACTTCGTCGTCGACACGGGCGGCGAAGTGATCTCGATCAGCCAGGCGACCGCGTCCGCGCTGCAGAAGCCGCAGGTGGGGCGCCGGATTGCGCTCAAGGTGTACGGGACGTCGGGCTGGGACGAAGACGCGTTCCTGATGCCGGGGATCGATCTCTCGTTCGACACGATTCAGTACAAGAACTTCCCGGTCGTCGTCCTGAATCTCGATGCGCCGAGCGCGCTGCTCGGGTTTCAGCTCGGCGGCATCGTCGGCCACAAGTTCCTGAGCAAGTACCGCGTCGGCATCGACCTCGAGCATTCGGTGCTGCGGCTGAAGAACGTCTCGTAGTCAGGTGCGTTGCGCCTTCGCGCGCAGCCGCTGGTCGCGGCGCGCGTGCGCCGCGTCGCACTCCCGCCGTTCCTCCTCCGTCTCGATCAGCAGCGGCGGCACCGGCACGCGGGCGCCGTCGCGATCGATCCCGACAAACGTCAGGAACGCGCGGCTCGTCTGCTGACGTTTCCCGGTCAGCGTCTCCTCCGAATACACGTCGACACGCACTTCGAGCGAGGTGGTGAAGACGCACGTCACGCGCGATTTCAGGATGATGAGATCGCCGACCTTGATCGGATGCAGAAACTCGAGGCCGTCGACCGCGGCCGTCACGAGCAGCGTCCGCGTGTGGCGATGACACGCGATCGCGCCGGCAATGTCGATCAGGTGCATCACAGTGCCGCCGAGGATGAAGCCCAGCGGGTTCGCATCGTTCGGCAGGACCACCTGGACCATTTCCGTTTCTGATTCCGACGCGCGCTTCGGCGTGAGATTCATCAGGTGAGTGTAGCTCGGCACTCGGTTTGCTCGTCCGTGGGTGCCATGCGTGTCCTCACTGCCGCCTCGACGCTGCTGTTCGCCACGGTCGCCGTCGGCGATCCGGTGGCGCAGACGCTCACCGTGCCGCGCGGCGGCGACCTGCAGGCCGCGCTGAACCAGGCGCGGCCGGGCGCGACGATTCTGCTCGAGCGCGGCGCGACCTACGTCGGCAATTTCGTGCTGCCGGCGGGTCCCGGCGGCGGCGACGACCGCGCGATCACGCTGCGCACCGCCGGCGACGAGGGGCTGCCGCCGGCCGGCGGACGCATCGGACCGGACGCATCGGCGCTGCTGGCCAAGCTGCAGTCCCCGAACAGCACGCCGGCGCTGGCGACGTCGCCGACCACGCGCGGGTGGCGCATCGAGCTGCTCGAGTTTCTGCCGAACCGGAACGGCGCGGGCGACATCATCGCGCTCGGCGACGGATCGACGGCGCAGAAGACGCTTGCGCAGGTGCCGTCCAACCTGACGCTGGATCGTCTGTACATCCACGGCGATCCCGACAAAGGGCAGAAGCGCGCGATCTCGCTCAACGCGGCGTCGGTGACGATCACCGGCAGCTACATCAGCGACATCAAGGCGATCGGGCAGGACTCGCAGGCGATCGGCGGCTGGAACGGACCGGGCGACTACGACATCGAGAACAACTACCTCGAAGCGGCGGGCGAGAACGTCATGTTCGGCGGCAGCGATCCGGCGATCCTCGAGTTGACGCCGACCAAGATCACCGTGCGCAACAACATCCTGAGCAAGCCGCTCGCCTGGCGCGATCCCGGCCAGCCGCAATGGCAGGTGAAGAACATCTTCGAGCTGAAGAACGCCCGCGGCGTCCTCGTCGAGCACAACGTGCTGGAGCACTGCTGGCTGCAGGCGCAGACCGGCTACGCGGTGCTGTTCACGGTGCGCAACCAGGACGGCGGCTGCCCGTGGTGTCAGGTCGAGGACGTGCAGTTCCGCGACAACATCGTCCGCGACGTCGCGGCGGGGATCCAGATTCTCGGGACGGATCCGAACGCCACCAGCCGCCAGACCAATCGAATCGTGGTCCGCGACAACCTGTTCGATGGGATCGACCGCGCCGCGTGGGGTGGCGACGGCTATTTCCTGTTGCTCAGCGATGCACCGCGCGACGTGACGATCGACCACAACACGATCGTGCAAGGGCAGTCGGGCGGGCTGATCAAGATCGCGCACGGCGTCACGAACGGCCTCACCTTCACGAACAACGTCGCGGCGCACGGCGACTACGGCATCATCGGCACCAACCACGGCATCGGCATCGACAGCATCAACACGTTTCTGCCGGGCGCGGCGGTGACGCGCAACGTCATGGCCGGCGGACGCGCGGCGGTCTATCCGCCGGGCAATCTGTTCCCGACCGTCGACGATTTCAAGAAGCAGTTCGTGAACTTCGCCGGCCGCGACTACCGGCTGGTGCCCGGCAGCGCGTGGCGGAACGCCGGAACGGACGGAAAAGATCTCGGGGCCGACATGACGGCGATCGCCGGCCTGCAGAACGCCATGATCGCGGAACGGAAAGGTCGGAAGTTCTGACCCTCAGCGCCTGCGACCCGGGCGTCCTGCCGTCCCGCGCCGTCTAGAAGTCGTAGCCGATCCAGATCGAGAAGCGCGGCTTGCGGAACGCGCTGCTGCCGCCGCTCGTCGAGTAGAGGACGTCCTCCCACTGCTTGTTGAACGTGGTGCGCCACGCCCAGTCGAAGTGGATCGGGAAGCCGAGCGCGAACGTCTCGAGACCGAGGCCGTACGACGCGCGGCCGTCCTGCAGACGGAAGCCGGTGACGGTCTGCGCCGGGCCGTGGGTCAGAATCGGGTTGCCGGCCGCGTCGGTCAGGTAGTTCTGGTTCGGCGACGTGTCCACCTTGTAGCCGGTGATCGGCATGCAGACTTCGGGGGCGCTCGTCCAGAACTTGTAGCCGGTGCTGCTGCACGGATCGGCCGACGGCTGGTTGTTGAACCATGCGCCGCCGATATCGGCGAAGAAGACGCCGCGCACGCCGCCGATGACGCCGATCGGCGTCAGCGCCGCTTCGATGAGCGGGAAGCGCAGCTCGGCGTTCGCGAACACCGTGTTCTGTCCCGCGAACTCGAGGTAGTCGTAGCCGCGCAGTTCGGAGTTGCCGCCGAAGTAGAGGAAGTTCGGAAAATCGCCCCAGCTCTTGTAGCCGCGCAGCCGCGTGGCGAGCAGTCCCGAGCCGCCGATCCGCAGATAGTGGCGGACGTCGAGGTCGACGGTCTGCTGCGAGAGGAGCGAGGCGACCTTCGGCGAGGCGGTGTACGCGAGCCGCATCGTGTTGCCGGCGAGCGGTCCGAACTCGCGAAAGATCGTCGTCTCCTGCACGAACGCGGCGCTGAGCGGCACCATCGTCCCGTTGCGGAACACGGGCTGGCCGTACACCGACTGCTGGTACGCCTCGGCCTGCGCCTGCAGCGTGGGATCGTTGTACTCCTCGTCCATCTGGATGAGGCCGCCCGACAGCTCGAGGCGGCGGTACCGATCCAGCGGGTAGATGCCGATCGCGCTGCCGCCGCGGACGGTCTGCGTCGCGATCGACAGGTCGCGGCTGATGATCGGCGAGTACGACGGGTCGTAGAACACGCCGCCGAGCTCGCCGTAGAAGAAGATCGTCTGCGAGAAGCCCTGCAGCGCCCACTGGAAGCGGCTCGACAGATTCACGTACGACATCGACAGCGTGCGGTACTGCGAGATCGACGAGGCGAAGATGTTGACCTGCTGATCGCCGGTCACGTCGCCGAAGCTGACCGCGGTGCCGCCGAAGATGTCGCCGCTGTTGGTGACGCCGACGTTGATCGGCGGCCGCCCCTCGAGGAACATCTTCTCGAACGTCCCCTTCTTGCGGATGTTCTCCTTCACCAGCGTGTGCTGCAGCGGCGCCTGGAAGTCGATCACCTCGGTCGGCGCGCCGAAGTCGGAGCTCTGCGCCGTGTGCAGCGGCTCCTTCCGCTCGAGCGTGCGGATCGAGTACTCGCCCTTGTAGTAGCTGATGAACGCAATCTGCGGCGCCTTGTCGCCTTCGTGCAGCACGACCGGCATCCAGTTGCCGCTGAGCGCGTCGGTGTACTGCCGCAGTTCGCCGCTCGTCAGATCGAGCGTCCAGATGTTGTAGATGTTGCCGTTGCGCGCCACCTCGGGCTCGAGCGGCACGGTCGGATCGGTCGCCGTCGACGCGAACACCACGGTGTGGTCGTCGATGAACTGCGCCGCCGTTTCGTCGTTGGTGCCGAAGGTCAGCTGCGTCTTCTTCTTGGTGTCGAGATCCAGCCTCCAGAGCTTGTTGTTGCCGCTGACGCGCACGTTGTAGACGATGTACTTGCCGTCGGGCGAGTAGGTCGGCCCGGCGTCCGCGAACTTGTCGTTGGTCAGGTTGACGATCTCTTTCGTGTCGAGATTCAGCTCGAAGAGATCGCCGACGCCGCCGCGCAGCGCATCGAACACGATCTTCTTCCCGTCGGGCGAGAAGGACGGCGACTCGGGTTCGTCCACCGTCTTCATCGGGATCCGCTCTTCGATCGCGCGCGTCAGCACGTTCTGGACGATCAGCGTGCGCTCCTTCTCCGTGCGGACGAAGTACGCGAGGCGATCGCCTTTCGGCGACCACGACATCCATGGGAACTCGACGCGTTCGCCCATGAAGATGATGTGGTCGAACCCCATGTCCTTGTCGAAGCCGCGCGTCAGGTTGCGCACGATCGATCCGTCCTTGGTCGACACGAGGACGATGTCGATCTCGCGATCGTTGCGGTTGACGGAGACGACGGCCATCAAGTCGCCGGAGGGCGAGGGTGCGAGCGCCCACGCGTCGGCGAAGTCGGTCTTCTCGCGGTTCGGCGCGAGGTCGCGGCCGTAGTCGACCGGGCGCTCCTTGTCGCGGAACGGCTTGAACCGATCCTTGAGGTAGCGCTCGAACGCCTGGTCGAACTCTTCCTTCTTCATCTTGAACGCCTCTTCGTAGGCGTCCTCGCCGCCGCCGATGACGCTCTTGCGCAGCGCGAAGAGGTACTGGCGGATTCCTTCCTTGCCCCACTTGGCTTCCATGAACTCGAACACGGCGTGTCCGAGGTTGTAGACCAGGCGCGGGTTGTTCGTGTTGCCGTAGCCCTCCATCTCCGTCATCTTCGGCACGCTGTCGGAGACGGCGGCGTCGCGGACCGTCATCAGGTCCATCGGGCTCCAGATGCCGCGCTCGTAATCGGCGTTGCCTTCACCGACCCACAGCGGATAGTTCCGGCGGATCAGCGACTGCGGGATGATGTCGAACTGGAAGATGTGCGTCAGTTCGTGCGTGATGAGGCCGTAGAGCTGATCCGACGGCTCGTCGATCGGCAGGAGCATGCGATCGCGCGTCGGCTCCGCGAACGCGGCGACGCCTTCCGACGAGGCCTCGCCCGGCGCGACGTTCTGCTGCTCGAACTCGCTGTGCGTCTTGAACAGCATCAGCTGCACTTTGAACGAGAGGTCGTGCTTCAGATCCGCGCTGACCTGCTGGTACGCGCTCTCGGCGTACCCGGCGACGCGTTCGAGGTGTTGTTCGAGTTCGGGGTAGTAGTAGATCTCGAAGTGGTCGGTCGTGTAGATCATCCACCGGAACTTGTCGTAGTGGATGTTGTTCTTGCCGAAGTACGGCACCATCGCCGTTTGCGCAAACGCGGGCGCGGCGCTTCCGGCGAGCAGCAGAGACACGAGCAACACGCGCGTGCGCATAGGTCAGACCTCGAAAACAGCGAAGGGACGCTTCGGGATCTTACTGTCGACGCGCTCGACCCTGCAAACGTCGTGCTGGGCTATTCCGCTGGATTCAGAGGTGTTTGTCCTCTTTAGGAACGGCGGGGTCGACCCCTTCCGGCGACAACGTATACTGAGGCGAATGCCGCCCGTCGTGCGGCGGCGGGAATAAAGCATGCCCCCCGAGGGTTTACCACCGGTGTCGCCCGCGTTCGAGGCGGAAGCGCTCGCGTCGCTGGACAGCCTGTACCGCACGGCGTTGCGCCTGACGCGGGAACCTGCCGACGCCGAGGATCTCGTCCAGGACACGTATCTGAAGGCGTTCCGCGCGGTCGATCGCTTCGCCCCCGGCACGAACCTGCGGGCGTGGCTGTTCACGATCCTCCACAACACGGCGCGCAACCGGGCCCGCGATCGCGCCCGCGACGCCGTGAACGTGGACAGCGACCTCGTCGAACGCTCGGCCGACACGCACGGCGTCGCCGCCGGCACGGGGGCGTTCGAGACGCCGGAAACGTTGCTGCTGCGCGACGCGCTCGCGCCGGAGCTGCAGGAAGCGATCGACGAGCTGCCGGCGGCGTTCCGCCAGGCGGTCTGGTTACGCGACGTGGAAGAGTTTTCATACGCCGAAATCGCTGGAATGCTCGAGATTCCGATCGGAACCGTGATGTCGCGCATCTCGCGCGGGCGACGGTTGTTGTTCGAACGGCTGCATCATTTGCGTCCTGCCCATGTCTGACTGCCGCACGCTCGACCCGCTCGTCACGCCGTACGTGGACGGCGAGTTGCCCGACGCCGATCGCCGCGCGATCGATGCGCATCTGGCGCAGTGTCCGCCGTGCGCGTCGCGTATCGCCGCCGAGCGCGCCGTGCGCGAGACGCTGGACGCGCGCCGCCGCGAGATTGCCGGCGACGCCGCTCCGCCAGCGCTGCGCGCGGCGTGCAGCCGACTGTGCAGTCAGCACGCAGGCGCCGCACGTCGCACGTCGCAGGACGCACTCAGCACCTCGCACGACGCACCTCGCACTTCGCACGACGCACCTCGCATCTCGCCCAACGCACCTCGCGCCGCTCTGCGCTGGCTGGCCCCCTTTGCGCTCGCCGCGTCCCTCGTCCTGCTCGTCGGCGGCGCGTTCGTCTATCAGCTGACGGATCGGTCCGCGACGGTGATGGCCGCGGAGCTGGTGGCCGATCACACGAAGTGCTTCGCGCTGAACGCGCTTCTCGGCACGCATCAGGCGCCGAGCGCGGTCGAGGCGGCGATGCTCGGCGGGTTCGGCTGGAACGTGCATCTGCCGGCGAACCCGGCGCAGGCCGGCCTCGAGCTCGTCGGCGCGCGCCCGTGCCTCTACGGCGAGGGCACGATCGCCCACCTGATGTACCGCCACGACGGGCATCCGGTGTCGCTCTTCATGCTGCCGAAGTCGACGCGCACCGACCAGCTGGTCGAGGTGCTCGGCCACCAAGCCAAGATCTGGTGCATCGGCAACCGCACGCTGGTGCTCATCGCGCGCGAGCCGCGCCGCGACGTGGAACGGCTCGCCGAATACATGCAGGCCTCGCTACACTAGGAGTGTTATGACGCTGCGCTGGACTCTTGCCGCCGCGAGCTGCCTCGCACTCGCGCTCTTCACCCTCGACGCCGATCCGTGGACTGAAATCGTGCAGGGCGCCTCGTGCCCGGCCAACGCAAAGCCCGCCAACCTCGCGCTCACGTTGAAGGATCTCGACGGCAAGGACGTCAAGCTCTCGACACTGAAGGGGAAGGTCGTCGTCATGGACTTCTGGGCGACGTGGTGCGGCCCGTGCAAAGTCGAGATTCCGTGGTTCTCCGAGTTCCAGGCGAAGTACGGCAAGCAGGGCTTGCAGGTCGTCGGGATCATCTCGGACGACACCGTCGCGAAAGCCAAGCCGTTCGCCGCGGCGCAGAAAATGAACTACCTCTTGCTCGACGGCACGTCGGGAAAGAAAGACGACACGGCGCTGCGCGAGGATCTCGACACCGCGTACGGCCCGATGTTCGGGCTGCCGGTTACCTTCATCATCTCGCGCGACGGAAAGGCGTGCTTCAAGCACGTCGGTTTGTCGTCGAAACAGGACTTCGAAGCGCAGATCAAATCGCTGCTGTAGGCATCGAGCGGTTGAAGGGCCTGCCCTGAACGAGCGGGGAAATTGCGCGAGTCGAAGGGTGGTATGATCGGGACGTGTTGAAGGGATTCACGCATGCACGCCTCGCTTGCGGCTGCCGCATCACGTTCCGCGAAGGCGTCGAAGGCAGTCCGGTGACGGTCGTCGTCGAAGAAAAGTCGCCCGCCTGCACGCTGCCGATCCACGTTCGCGATCTGCCGCTCTACGACTACCGCGAGGCGCTGCGCGCGTCGACGCGTCTCGGTCCCGCCGAAGAGGAAGAGTTCGAAGAAGAAGGTTAGCCCAGCCTGACGTCCGCCACGAGCGGCAGGTGATCGCTCGCGACGAGCGACAGCCGCGTCCGCGGCAGCTCCACGTTCACGACGTCGATCCGTCCCGCGTAGTAGATGTGATCGAGGCTGAGGATCGGGAACACGCCCGGATACGTCCGCCGCCGCTTGAGGAACAGCCGCAGATCCACCGTGTGCAGCCGTTCGCTCAGCATCTTCGTCGCCAGCCCCCGCATCCACTCGTTGAAGTCGCCGACGACGAGCTTCGGTCCCGCGACATGACGGTCGCAGACGATCGACGCCAGGCGCTGCGCCTGATGCCGCCGCTCGAGGATCGCCGTCCCGAGATGCACGTTGTAGAGATGCAGCGTCCCCTCGTCGGTCGCGATGTCGACGCGCTGCATGCGGCGCGGCTCGCACGTCTTCCACGAGAGATCGTGTTCGAGGTGATGCGTGATCGGAAAGCGGCTCAGGACGGCGTTGCCGAACTGGTGTCCGCGCAACTGACGCGCGGGCGCGTGCACCCAGCCCATGCCGAGCGCCGCGCCGAGTTCTTCGGCGTGCCCGCGGCCGCGCGGGCCGGCGCCGATCACTTCCTGCAGCGCGACGACGTCGGCGTCGATCGTGCCGAGGACGGCGGCGATGCGATCCGGACGTGTGCGCCCGTCGAGCCCGCGGCACCGGTGCACGTTGTACGTCGCGACGCGGAGCGTCGGCCGCGCGGGAGTCACTACGTTATGATAGACCGCGGTGATGCGGACGTGCGCCGTCGCGTTCACGCTCGTCGCGCTCGCGTCGGTCCTGGCGTCGGCAAGCGCGTGCCGTGAGACGCCGAAAGAGCCGATCACGCTCGACGCCGGCTTCGTCACCGTCGACAACCGCACCGGCCAGGAGTGGCGCCGCGTCGAGGTCTGGGTGAATCGCTACTACCGCGCCACCGTTCCGTCGATTCCCGCCGGCAGCCGCTACCGCGCGCCCGTCTCCGTGTTCGTCGACGGCTACGGGCGGCGGTTCGATTTCAAGACGATGCAGATCCGCGACGTGCGGTTGACGGCGACGCTGCCCGACGGCAAGCCGTGGGAGATCGTGAAGTCATTTCAGCAGATCGGCCTCGAGCACACGCTGGGCGGGGCGGTCGGAAAGAAGCCGTGATGGCGAAGCTCACCTCGGAACTCGAACTCACGTGCCCGTGCTGCCAGGCGACGCTCGTCGTCGATCTGAACCTGAAGCGGATCGTGTCGCACAAGGAAGCGGACCGCGGCAACAAGCCGGAGTTGAGCGACGCGCAGCGGATTCTCGCGGAGGAAGCGGCGCGGCGCGAAGCGATCTTCGAGCAGTCGGTCAACGCGGAGAAGACGCGGGGCGATGCGCTCGCGAAACGGTTCGAGGAAGCGTTGAAGCAGGCGAAGCAGGAGCCGGTGAAGAAGCCGCTCCGCGATTTCGATCTCGATTAATCCTCGTCGTCGTCGCGGCGCCGGCGCCGCCACTCGTTCGACCGCCACCAGCGGCTGATCATGTCAATCGCGAACACCAGCACGACGAGCAGCGCGACGAAGGTGATGGACGTCACGGGCGATCACAGGAATTGTACCGGCAATTCGCTCCAGTGTTCGCGGCCCCGATACGCGGTCGGCTTCCGCCCCGCGTGCAGCGTTCGAAACGCCTGATAGCGGCGTCGTAAGCGCGCGACGCGGGCATCGGAGGAGGCGATCGGCCGGTGCGGGTAGTCGAGGAGGGCGCGTTCGACCTTCCAGACGTTGGTCTCGGCGAGTCTCCATTCGTAACCGGCCATCACCGCCGCGATATCCACCAGGGCGTACCCCGTAATCCGCCCCGTGTCGTCGACGTACGGATCGAAATAACTCAACGCCAGCGCGCGCGGCGTGGCGAAGACCGGCTTGCGGCCGTGCAGCCCCGGATCGCGCGAGCGCGCGATCGAGCCCCAGCGTCCCCGCTCGCGGTAGACGAAGAGGACGTGGTCGAGCGCGTCGATCGACTCGAAGCTGAGAAGCAGCGGCGGATACGCGTGCTGCTCGAGCACGACCGTCGCAAACAGCGCCGCCTCGAGACAGTGCGCGCAGCCGTGACGCACGACGCCGCGAAAGCTGCGCAGGGTCGCGCGCCCGTGCGGTTCCTCGTTGTAGGGCAGCGCATTCAGGTATCGCTGGACCGCGCGCGGCGTCGACAGTTGCGCGATGAGGCGCCGCTCGCGCGGCGTGAACGACGTCGGCCGTCGGAGGTCGGGATTCGGGATTCGCCGCGTCACGACGCCGTTCGATTCCCTCCTCGCGATCCCCGGACCACGGCGCGCAGGTCCGCCAGGATCTGATCCGGCGTCCAGTCGTTGCCCGTGTACGCCTTCGCCAGATCGCCGTTCGCGTCGAGGACGACGGTGCGAAGGTTGTGCGTGATGTCGCGCGGATCGTTCGGCGCCCGCAACACCGACAGGCCGAACTGCGCGCCGAAGCGATCGATGTCGTCGCGGTCGCCCGTCAGAAACGTCCAGCGGGAGAAATCGGCGCCGAGCTCCTTGCCGTGCGCCTTCAGCACGGCGGGCGAGTCGTGCGCCGGATCGAAGCTGACGGTGACGAGCTGCACCTTCGCGAGCGCGGGGTCGTTCTTCAGCGCTGCCTGGAGGGTCGCGAAGTGACGGTCCATCAGCGGACAGAACGTCGGCAGCGGGCAGCGCGTGTAGATGAACGTCATCACGACGGGCGCGCCCTTGAATTTCGAGAAGCGGAGCGGCCTGGCGTTCTGGTCGACGAACGCCGCGTCCGGCGCCGGATCGCCTTCCTGCAGCAACGGCACGGCGGACGCGGCCGGCATCGGCGCATCGGGCGGCGGCGGCGCGAGCGGCGCGGTGCCCGTCTTCGTCACGGTCGACAGATACGCGTCGTTCGATTCGACGACGAGCGTGGCGTCGACGAGGTCTCCGGCGGCGAGTCCGCCGAGCAGCTTCCCGTCATGAACCGTGTACGGCATCGTCATCGCCGGCATCAGGCCTTTGATGTCGCCGTGTTTGATGGTCAGCGACTTGTGCGGCGCATCGATCGCGAGGATTTGGCCGTGCAGCGTATAGCTGTTCTTTGGTGGCGCCGGGGCGCACGCCGCGGTGAGGACGCAGAGGAGCAGAAGACAGCAGCGCATCGTGATCGTAGTTTACCGTCGACCGTCGCGACGCGCGCTCCTGACGGTTGACGGTAAACTGTCGACTCATGATTTGGGTGGGCACGTCCGGCTACAACTATCCGGAATGGAAGGGCAGCTTCTATCCGGCGGATCTCGCCGCGGCGAAGATGCTGCCGTACTACGCGGCGCGCTTTCCGACGGTGGAGATCAACTACACGTTTTACCGCATGCCGACCGAGAAGCTGGTCGCCGGCTGGGCTGCGCAGACGCCCTCGCCGTACAAGCTGACGCTGAAGGCGCCGCGCCGGATCACGCACGACAGCCGGCTGAAGAACACCGCGTCGCTCGTCGCCGGCTTCTGTCAGGTGGCGGGAACGCTCGGCGACAAGCTCGGCGCGCTGCTGTTCCAGTTGCCGCCGAACCTGAAGAAGGACCTGGCGCTGTTCGACGCGTTTCTCGCGGAGCTGCCGCCGAACGTGTGCGCCGCGTTCGAATTCCGCCACACCTCATGGCTCGACGAAGAGGTGTTCGGCCGGCTGGCGGCGCGCCATCTCGCCCTCTGCATCGCCGACAGCGAGAAGCTGTCGACGCCGGTGCGCATCACCGCCGACTACGCGTACTTCCGGTTGCGCGACGAGGGCTACACGACCGACGACATCGTGCGCTGGGCCGACACGATCGCGCAGGCGACGCCGAACTGCCGCGACGTGTTCGTCTACTTCAAGCACGAGGAAGAAGGGAAGGGCCCCGAGTTCGCGCGCGTCCTCATGCAGCGTCTCGGCCTCGCGCAAAAACCGTAATCACTGCTCGGATTTGTCGCGCCGGCGGGCGCCGCATCCCCGCAACCTGCTGAAAACCCCATCGGTACTCCCTTTGCTGTTGTCGCCTCGCGTTCCAAAGGAGCACACCGATGCGGATGAAGAAGCTGGTGTCCCGGACGAAGAAGCGTGACGGTCAGGCCACTCACACGAAGACGCGGACGCGCATCGCGGTCGCGATCATCGGCGGCGTCGTCGGCGTGACCGGCGCGGTGGCCGCGTCGATGTTCGCGGCGCCTGCGGCGCCCGCACCCGCGCCGGCGAGCCCGTCGACGCTGTCGCCGCAGCGCGCGGCCGAGAATCGCAAGGCGCAGGCGGAGCTCGCCGCGTCGGCCGCCGACTATGCGGGCGCGTCGACGGGGAGCGGCGCCGGCGCGGCGACGCATCCGCCGGTGACGTTGACCGGATGCCTCGAGCAGCACGGCGACGCGTACCGGTTGAAGGACGCGTCAGGGACGGACGTCCCGAAGTCGCGCAGCTGGAAGTCGGGATTCCTGAAGAAGAGCACGCCCGCACTCGACGTCGTCGACGCGAGCCATCGGCTGAAGCTGCAGGACCACGTCGGACGGCGCGTCAGTCTGACGGGCGTGTTGAACGATCGCGAGATGGAAGCGAAGAGCCTGAAGAACGTGGCGGCGAGCTGCAGCAACTGACGGCCCGCGCGACGAAGTCGACGATCATCCGTTCCGCCCAGTATCCGTCGTCGTCCGCGCCGTCACGGCTGCCGACGAATCCGCAGTGACCGCCGTGCCGGCACACGTGGAGTTCGATGTGCGGGTTGCCGGTGACTTTCGGATCGTGAAACGGCTGTGACGGCACGAACGGATCGTCTTCGGCCGTGATGATCAGCGTCGGCACGACGATCCGATCGACGACGCGCATGGCGCTCGCGCGGCGGTAATAATCGCTGGCGCTCCGGAAGCCGAAGTACGGCGCGGTGTAGGTCTCGTCGAACTCGCGCACGGTCTTCACCGCGTTCAGCCGCTTCAGTTCGAACAGCCCCGGGTGGAAGCGCTGTTTCCGCCGCATCCGCCGCTTCAAGTCGCGCACGAAGTTCCAGTTGTAGAGCACGTTTCCGCGGCGCTCGAGCGCGACGACGCACGGTTCGATCTCGATGATGGGCGACACGGCGGCGGCGGCGACCAACGCGGCCGGCGCGTGCGCGCCGTACTCGCCGGCGAGCTTCAGCGCGAGATTGCCGCCCAGCGAATAGCCGGCGACCGCGATCGCGGGCAGCCGGTCGACGCGAATGAGCTCGTCGATCACGTGCGCCGCGTCGGCGGTCAGCCCCGAGTGAAACAGGCCGGCGGAGAGCTGCTCGGTGTCGCCGCAGTTGCGCTGGTTCAGCCGGACGACGTTCATGCCGCGGGCGAACGCCTTGGCGGCGAGCCCCTTCATGTAGTGCGCGTCGCTCGAGCCGTTCAACCCGTGCAGCGCGATGAGCGTCGGATGCTCCCACGGCGTGACCTGCCAGTGACAATCGGCGACGACGCGCGTGTCGCGCGCGACGTCGAAAAAGCGCCGCACCGGCGCGGGCAGGCGCGGGAACGAGCGCGGGTTGCCCCAGCTGTACAGCGTCATCGCGTGACCATTTGTCAGCGATGGTCTCGGCTCGAACGTCGCCATTTCTCTCGATGATACCTGCAGTAGAATCCCCGCCATGCGAACACTCTTCCGGCTCTCGACGATCGGCGCCGTCATCGCCATCACGGTGTCGCTGACCGCGCAATCCCAACCGCCCGCGGCGCCGGACGCGCCGGCCGCGCCGGCGAGACCCACCAATCCGCGCACCGAACAGATGAAGCGCGACGTCGGCCTCGAAGTCGAAGGCGAAAAGGAGAACCTGTCGCAGTGGAACGACATGGTCTTCAGCTTCGCCGAGCCCGGCTTCCAGGAATTCGAAACGTCGAAGTACCTGAGCGGCATCCTGAAGCAGAACGGCTTCACGGTGCAGGAAGGCGTCGCCGGCATTCCCACCGCGTTCGTCGCGAAGTGGGGCAGCGGCAAGCCGGTCATCGCGCTCGGCTCCGACATCGACGACATCCCGCAGGCGTCGCAGAAGCCGGGCGTCGCGTGGCACGAGCCGATCATCGAAGGCGCGCCGGGGCACGGCGAAGGACACAACTCCGGCATGCCGATGCAGATCGCCGCGGCGATCGCGGTGAAGAAGATCATGGAGCAGCAGCATCTGCAGGGGACGCTGATGCTCTGGCCGGGCGTCGCCGAAGAGCTCCTCGGCTCGAAGGCGTATTACGTCAAGGCCGGCCTGTTCAAGGACGTCGACATCTGCATCTTCGCGCACGTCGCGGCCGACATGGCCGTGAGCTGGGGCGACGAAGCGGGCAACGGCCTGGTGTCGGTCCAGTACGACTTCAAGGGCGAGAGCGCGCACGCCGCCGGCGCGCCGTGGCGCGGACGCTCGGCGCTCGACGCCGTCGAACTGATGGACGTCGGCTGGAACTTCCGCCGCGAACATCTGCGCATCCAGCAGCGATCGCACTACGTCATCCCGAACGGCGGCGATCAGCCCAACGTCGTGCCGCCGAACGCGTCGGTCTGGTACTACTTCCGCGAGACCGACTACCCGCACATCAAGGAGCTCTGGGAGATCGGCGACAAGATGGCCAAGGGCGCGGCGATGATGACCGACACGGAGCTGGTCGGCGAACACGTGCTCGGCTCCGCGTGGCCCGGCCACTTCAACAAGACCGTCGCGGAAGTGATGCACGCGAACATCGAGAAGGTCGGCCTGCCGCAGTGGAGCGAGCAGGACGTCGCGCTCGCCAAAGCCGTGCAGCGCGAGATGAAGGTGCCCGAAATCGGGCTGCCGACGAAGATCCGCCCGCTGCGCGGCCGCGAAGTGATCCCCGACGACGAGAAGCGCGGCGGCGGCTCCGACGACATCGGCGACATCTCGTGGAACGTGCCGACGGTGACGCTCCGCTATCCGTCGAACTTCCAGGCCGGACCGGGACACAACTGGGCGAACGCCATCTCGATGGCGACGCCGATCGCGCACAAGGGCATCGAGTACGGCGCGAAGGTCGTCGCGATGACCGTCATCGATCTCCTGCAGAATCCGGATCTCGTCAAGCAGGCGTGGGACTACTTCAACAACGTCCAGACGAAGAACACGAAGTACGTCTCGTTCCTGCGCCCGGAGGACAAGCCGGCGATCTGGTTGAACAAAGAGCGGATGGAGAAGTACCGCCCGGAGATGAAGAAGTACTACTTCGATCCGTCGCGCTACAAGAACTACCTCGATCAGCTCGGCATCAAGTATCCGACGGTCGACAAGCCGGCGACGAAGCCGTCGGGACAGGAGTAGCGCAGGTGGCGCAGTTACATGGCGCGCGAGGCTTCAGCCGAGCGGCTGCGGCCGCGATCGCGCTGACCGTCTCTGCCAGCGCACAAGCGCCGAGCGCTCGTCCCTCGCCGGGCGGGGGACGAGCCGAGGCGCCGCAGGCCGATCGGCTGAAGGCGAACGTCGTTCAGGAAGTCGGCGGCATGAAGGAAGACATGTCGCAGTGGAACGACATGGTCTTCAGCTTCGGCGAGCTCGGCTTCCAGGAGTTCGAGACGTCGAAGTACCTCTCCGGCATCCTCGAGAAGAACGGCTTCAGGATCGAACGCAACCTCGCCGGCATTCCGACCGCGTGGATGGCGACGTGGGGCAGCGGCAAGCCGGTCATCGCGATGGGATCCGACATCGACGACATTCCGCAGGCGTCGCAGAAGCCGGGCGTCGCGTATCACGATCCGATGGTCGCCGGCGCACCGGGGCACGGCGAAGGGCACAACTCCGGGATGCCGATGCAGATCGCGGCGGCCCTCGCCGTCAAGAAGGTGATGGAGCAGCAGCACCTGCCAGGGACGCTGAAGCTCTGGCCCGGCGTCGCCGAGGAGCTCGTCGGCACGAAGGCGTACTACGTGCGTGCCGGCGCGTTCAAGGACGTCGACGTCTGTCTCTTCGCGCACGTCGCAGACAACATGGGCGTCAGCTGGGGCGATACGGCCGGCAGCGGACTCGTGTCGGTCGAATACGCCTTCAAGGGCGAGAGCGCGCACGCGGCCGCGGCGCCGTGGCGCGGCCACTCCGCGCTCGATGCGGTGGAGCTGATGGACGTCGGCTGGAACTTCCGCCGCGAGCATCTGCGCATCCAGCAGCGGTCGCATTACGTCATCAGCAACGGCGGCGATCAGCCGAACGTGGTCCCGCCCAACGCCGCCGTCTGGTACTACTTTCGCGAGACCGATTACGAGCACATCAAGGAGATGAACGAGATCGGCGACCGCATGGCGAAAGCGGCCGCGCTGATGACCGACACGACCGTGTCGATGCGCATCCTCGGCTCCGCGTGGCCGGGACACTTCAACAAGACGCTCGCCGAAGTGATGCACGCAAACATCGAGAGGGTCGGGCTGCCCGAATGGAGTCCCGACGACGTCCGCCTCGCCACGTCGCTGCAGCACGAACTGAAGGTGCCGGAGGTCGGGCTCGCGACGAAGATCCCGCCGCTGCGCGGCCGCGCGTCGATTCCCGACGACGAGAAGCGCGGCGGCCCGTCCGACGACATCGGCGACATCTCGTGGAACGTGCCGACCGTGACGCTGCGCTATCCGGCGAACATCGCGGCCGGTCCGGGTCACAACTGGGCGAACGCGATCTCGATGGCGACGCCGATCGCGCACAAAGGGATCGAGTACGGCGCCAAAGTGATGGCGATGACCGTCGTCGACATCCTCGAGCGTCCGGAGATCGTGACGCAGGCGTGGGACTATTTCCGCAACGTGCAGACCAAGGACGTGAAGTACGTGCCGCTGATGCGGCCCGACGATCAGCCCGCGATCTGGATGAACGCGCAGACGATGGCGAAGTATCGGGACGAGATGAAGAAGTACTACTTCGACCCGACGAAGTATCGAACGTATCTCGAGCAGTTGGGGATCACGTACCCGACGGTGCGAGAGGGCAAGTAAACAGGTAGGGCGGGCCAGCCCGGCGAATCGAGTGGGGAGGGAGCCTCCCGACCCGCCAGACCTGCCCGCCCTACGAGCGGGGGAGTGTTAGAACCTTGAACCTCGAACCTCGACCCCGTTACTTCTTCAGCGTCTGCATGTAGGCGACGAGCGCGTCGACGTCCTCGGCCGGCAGCTGGTAGTTCTTCATCGCCGGTTTCCGCTCGCTCTTCGTCTTCGCCGTCATCCCGGCCGCGTCGACGATCCACGCCTTCAGGTCCGCCGCCGAATATTTCGAGCCGACGCCGTCGAGCGGCCCCTTCTTGTTGCCTTTGTCGCCGATCGAATGGCACAGCGCGCACTTGTTCGCCGCGTACACCTGCTCGCCCTTGGCGACCTTGTCCTGCGCGCCCACGAACGTCGCCGACGCGAGCACGGCAATCACACCGAATGCGACCGATTTCATGTCTCTTCAGCCTCTCTGCTGGCGGATATCCGGCGGATTCCGCACCACGCCGGGCGTGTTTGCGAGCGTCGTACCGACCTGCCGGACGAAGCGGACCGCCGTTATACTGAATACCTATGCGCCTATTCCGGCTCGTTTCGCTGACGGCGGTCCTGATTCTGTCTGCGCGCGGCGCGCGGGCAGCCGACGCGGCGGCGTCGCCGACGTTCACGAAAGACGTCGCGCCGATCTTCTACGCGCGCTGCGCCGAGTGCCATCGCCCGACGATGTACGCGCCGATGTCGCTCATGACGTACGACGAGGCGCGCCCGTGGGCGCGATCGATCAAGCAGAAGGTCGCGTCGCGGCAGATGCCGCCGTGGGGCGCCGACGCGCCGGCCGGCACGTTCAAGAACGATCCGTCGCTCACGCAACACGAAATCGACACCATCGTCGCGTGGGTCGACGCCGGCGCGCCGAAAGGCGCGGACGCCGATCTGCCGAAGAAGCCGGAGTTCGCCGACGGCTGGACGATCGGCAAGCCCGACGCCGTCTTCGAGATGGAGGAGCCGTTCCACATCCCCGCCGAGGGGACCATCCCGTATCAGTACGTGCGTGTGCCGACGCACCTGACCGAGGACAAGTGGATCCAGGCGATCGAGATTCGTCCCGGCGCCGCGGCGCAGGTGCATCACGTGATCGCCTTCACGCAGCCGGCCGGCAGCCCGCCGAGCGGCGTCGGCCTGCTCGGTCCGACCAACATCGGCGGGACGACGCCGAACAAACCGGGCATCCGCTACCCGGCGGGCGTGGCGCGCCTGCTGCGCGCCAACCAGGACATCACGCTGCAGGTGCATTACACGACCAACGGCAAGGAAGCGAGCGACCGCACGCGCGTCGGGATCATCTTCGCCAAGGAACCGCCGAAGAAGCTGGCGGCGGGCGGTCTTGTCGCGCAGCCGCGCTTCGTCATCCCCGCGTACGACGGCAACGCCGAAGTGCGCGCGGTCAACACGGTGCGCCGCGACACGGTCGTGACGACGTTGACGCCGCACATGCACGTGCGCGGAAAGGACATGACCTACATCGCGCACTATCCGGACGGCACGTCGGAGACGCTGCTGCACGTGCCGAAGTACGACTTCAACTGGCAGATCACGTACGAGTACGCGACGCCAAAGGTGCTGCCGGCCGGGACGCGCCTCGAGGTGATCGCGCACTACGACAACTCGACCGGCAACAAGTTCAATCCCGATCCGTCGAAGGACGTGCGCTGGGGCGATCAGACGTGGGAAGAGATGATGATCGGCTTCTACGGCACCGTCGTCGACGTGCCCGCGCGGATGACGCAGGAGCGATAGATCGCACGCAGCCGGCAGACGCTGACAGTCCGGCGTCCGCCGCGGCGCCGCTGCAGCGTCAACGCAAGTCGAGCGCGCTACAGCGTCCGCAGATACGCATCAATCGCGCGCGCCGCGCGCCGTCCCGCGCCCATCGCCGAGATCACCGTCGCGCCGCCCGTGACGATGTCGCCGCCCGCGAACACGCCCGGCTTCGTCGTCGCACCCGTCTCCGCATCGGCGACGATGTACCCGCCGCTGCGGACGGGCAGATCGGGTGTCGTCGATCGGATCAGCGGATTGGCTCCGGCCCCGACGGCGAAGACGACGACGTCAACGTCGAGCTCAACGTCAGATCCGGCGATCGCGACGGGGCGGCGACGGCCGGATGCGTCCGGCTCGCCCAGGGACATCCGGACGCACCGCATCGCGCGCACGCGGAAGTCGGCGTCGCCGAGGATCGCGTCGGGCGCCGTGAGGAAGAGGAGCTCGACGCCTTCTTCTTCTGCATGTTCGACCTCTTCGGCGCGCGCCGGCATTTCGCCGCGCGATCGCCGATACACGAGGTACGCGTGCTCGGCGCCGAGCCGCAGCGCCGTGCGTACCGAATCCATCGCCGTGTTGCCGCCGCCGACGACCGCGACGCGCCGCCCGTGCACGATCGGCGTGTCGTGCTCGGGGAAGCGATACGCCTTCATCAGGTTCGATCGCGTCAGGTACTCGTTGGCTGAATAGACGCCGATCAGGTTGACGCCGGGAATCGACGGGAAGTGCGGCAGCCCGGCGCCGGTCGCGACGAAGACCGCGTGATACCCCATCTCGCCGAGCAGTTCGTCGATCGTGAACGTGCGGCCGATCACGTGGTTCGTCTTGATCTCGACGCCGAGCCGCGAGAGCGCGTCGACTTCGCGCTCGACGATCGCCTTCGGCAGCCGAAATTCGGGAATGCCGTAGATGAGCACGCCGCCAGGCTTGTGGAGCGCCTCGAAGATCGTCACGCGATGGCCGAGCCGCACGAGATCGGCGGCGACCGTCAATCCGGCCGGACCGGATCCGACGACGGCGACCGCGTGTCCCGTCTCCGCGGCGACGCGCGGCAGAACGGCCGCGCCCACGGCGTGCGCCGCCGCGTAGTCCGCGACGAAGCGCTCGAGCCGGCCGATCGCCACCGGCTCGTTGCGGACGCCGAGCGTGCACTTCTGCTCGCATTGATCTTCCTGAGGGCAGACGCGGCCGCACACGGCGGGTAGCAGGTTCTTGTCGCTGAGCGTGCGATACGCGGCGTCGAAATCGCCGTCGGCGACCTGGCGCACGAACGTGGGGATGTCGATCTCGACCGGGCAGCCGGCGATGCACGGCCGGTTCTTGCACACGATGCAGCGGTCCGCTTCCTGGCGCGCGAGCGCCGGCGTGTAGCCGCACGCGACCTCGTCGAACGATCGCCGGCGGACCGTCGGATCGACGGTCGGCATCGGTGTCTTCGTGCGCTGCGCGATTCTCTTCGCCACCCCGCCTCGCTATTTCTCGCCGGCCCGGTACTGCGCGAGCGCGCGCGCCTCGTCGTCGCGGTACGCGCGAAGGCGCGCCGCGAGCTCGCCGAAATCGACCTGGTGGCCGTCGAACTCGGGACCGTCCACGCAGACGAATTTCTGCTCGCCGCCCACCGAGACGCGGCAGCCGCCGCACATCCCGGTGCCGTCGACCATGATCGGATTCAGGCTGACGATCGTCTTGACGCCGAGCGGACGGGTGACGTCGCACACCGCGCGCATCATCGGCAGCGGACCGATCGCGACGACCTCGTCGAACGTGTAGCCGCTTTCGATCAGCGTCTCGAGCGCGTCGGTCACGAGCCCGTGCCCGCCATAGCTGCCGTCATCGGTCGTGACGATGCAGGGCGACGCGACGTCGTGCATCTCGCGCTCGAGAATGATCAGGTCGCGCGTGCGCGCGCCGATGATCGCTGCGACCGTGCCGCCGACCGCGCGGACGCCGGCCGCGATCGGATACGCGACCGCCGCGCCGATACCGCCGCCGATGCAGCAGACGCTGGCGCCCGCCTGGATGCGCGTCGGCTGCCCGAGCGGCCCGGCCACGTCGGCGATCGCCGCGCCGCGCTCGAGCGCGTTCAGCTTGAAGGTGCTCTTGCCGACCGCCTGCACGACGAGCGCGATCGCGCCGCGCGCGGGATCGGCGTCCGCGATCGTGAGCGGAATCCGTTCCCCGCGCTCGTCGATGCGGACGATGACGAATTGGCCCGGGCGGCGCTTGCGCGCGATGGCCGGCGCGTCGACCCAGAAGCGAACGATCGAGGGGGCGAGGACTTCCTTGTCCAGAATGGTATACATGTCCGCCGGGGCGGCGTTGCCGGAAAATCGGCAGATCGCGGCCGTGATGACGGAACACAGGAAGAACCGTGCCGGGTTACGACTCGTCGGCGGAGGGACCGTAAATCGACGGGACCGGAATGCCGGCGAGGCGCAGGTAGACGCTGAGCTGACCGCGGTGATGCACGAGGTGATACAGGACGAACGTGCGGAACGCCGTGGCGCGCGGCATCGTGAAGATCTCCTGGCCGGCGCGCCGCAGCGACCAGTACGCGGAGAGCTCCGCGTCCGTCCGATCGAGCATCGCGCGTGTCGCCGCCACGTGCGCGTCGAACGCGGAGAGGAGATGGCGGCGGGATGCGGCCGGTTCCGGCGTCGCGGGCGCGGACGCGAGATCGAACTGCGGATGGTTCAGAATGGCGTCGCCCCAATTCGGGAGCTGGCTGATGTGGGTGGCGAGCGCGGCGAACGTCATCGACTTGTCGTGCGGCTTCCAGGCGAACTGTTCCTCCGGAACGCGCTCCAGCAACTTCCGCGTCGTCGCGGTTTCGTGATCGAATTCGGCCAAGAGCCCGTCCTTGATCGCCATACGCCGTAGTCTACTGCCCGTCGTCTGCGCGCTCGCGTGCGCGTGCCGGCATGCGGCGCCGTCGGCGGCCGAAACGCCGCCGGTGCCGCAGACGTCGGGAACGATCGCCGTTCCCGGCGTGCACGCGCCGGTGCGCGTCGTGCGCGATCGCGCCGGCGTGCCGCACATCTACGCGACGAGCGAGTGGGATCTCTTCTTCGCGCAAGGATTCGTGCAGGCGCAGGACCGGCTGTTCCAGATGGACCTCTGGCGGAGGAGCGTGCAGGGCCGCCTCGCCGAGATCCTGGGCGCGAACTTCATCGACCGCGACGCGATGACGCGCCGCATCCAGTATCGCGGCGACGTCGACGCCGAGTGGGCGAGCTACGGCGCCGACGCGAGAGCGATCGCCGAATCGTTCGTCGCCGGCGTGAACGCGTGGGTGTCGATCGCGCGCGAGCGGCCGCCGCAGGCGTTCGCACAGGCGCGCTGGCCGCCGGCGTACTGGCGGGCGGACGATCTGCTGAATCGCACCGACGCGTTTCTCGAGAGCGGAGGCGCGCTCGATCAGATTCGCCGCGAACAACTGCCGGACGTCGTCGCCGACGCGATCCGTCTCGTCGGCACGCCGCCGTTTCTCGCGGGGACGTCGCCGCCCGACGCGCTGACGCACACGCGGACCGCGACGCACGTCGAGGCGTCACCCGAGGGCGTCACGGTGGGCGAGGCCGCGGCGGTGCTGTCCGCACCGGCCGCGCGCTATCTCGTCCACCTCGTCGCGCCCGGCTGGAACGTCGTCGGCGCGACGGCGCCGTGGCTGCCGGGCGTCGCGGTCGGCCACAACGATCGCATCGCCTGGGGCATGACACCGCTCGCCGTCGACACGCAGCGCATCGTCGTCGACCCGGCGAGTGCCGTCACCGTGGGCGAGAAGGCGCTGATGCGCATCAAGGGACGACCGGAGATGCTGACGTTCACGCGCGACACGACGCCGCGCGGTCTGGTCATCGCGTCGGATCGCGAGCGCCAGCGCGTGTACGTGCTGCAATGGCGCGGCTTCGAGCCGGGCATGGCGGCCGGTCTCGGCGCGCTGGCGATCGATCGGGCGACCGACGTGGCCGCGTTTCGCGCCGCGGCGACGCGGTGGAAGATGCCTGCGCGGCGGATCGCGTTCGTCGACGTCGACCGTCACGTCGAGCACGTCGACGCCGGCCCGAACGGCGCGCGAGCCTCGCAGGAGACCGGAGCGGCGCAGGCGCCGTCAGCGGAACGGCTCGAGCTCCAGCCGACCGCTGTGTTTCCGCACCTGTTTCGCCGATTCGACGTCGGACCCGTTCGGCGCCCTGTCGACGACACGCCGCTGCGTCTGATGCTGAATGTCGGCGACTGGGATCGATCGCGCGCGCTCGTCGCGCCGGGCGAATCGGGCGTGCCCGCGGCGACGCACTACGGCGACGCCGCCACACGATGGGCATCAGGCGATCTGTTCGACCTGTGGTTCAGCGAAGATGGCGTGGCGAACCACGCGGAGGCGACGCTGCTGCTTACGCCGCCGTCTCGATGACGTCGACCGATTGCATGGCGCTCGTCAGCACGAACTGCCGCCCCACCGTGAACTCGAGACGGAACCCGACGTGCAGCGCCCGCAGTCTGACGATGCTGCCGCCGAGCGTGCTGCCGGCGACGCGCGCGGGCGTGAACTCGGGGAAGTAGTCGCCGCCGCGCACGAGCACGTCGCCCGTCGCGGGTGACGACACGACGATCTCGTAGACGTGGTAGCGCGTGCGGACCAGGAGACGATCGAGCGCGGACAGGCGATCGAGGTGCACGCCGGCGTCCCACGCGTGCGCCTGCCACGTGCTGAGCAGCGCCGCCGCAGGCACGAGGGTCGTGTCGGCCGGTCGCGTCATCGAACGTTGTGGCAATGATAGCAGCCGATCGCGTCGCGCGATCGGTTGTAGTCGTACGTGCGCGTGAAGTCGTACGCCGGACGGTGGAGCAGCCGCGCCATGCCGGGGACGACGACTTCGCGCATGTACGCGGCCTTGCCCTGCTTGTCTGATTCGGCGACGTAGCCGTAGATGGCGTTGCGCATCTGCGCGTCCATGCGGGCGCTGTAGGTTTCCCAGCCGCGATCCTTGACGTCGGGGAGCGGCAGCGCCGCGACCGCCGGCATCCGCCAGCCGCGCCGCTCCGGCGCGCGGCCGTGACACGTCTCGCAGGTGACGCGATCGGCTCCGCCCTTGAGCGGCGCGAACGTCTCCTTCGCCCACGGCATCACCTCGCGCTGCATGAACGCGACGATCTCCGCCTCCGATCGTTTGACGCCGTTCGGCGCGATCGCATCGTCGGGCGCGTACGCGATCGGCGTCGCGTGCCCGCGCAGCCCAAAGACCACGGCGACGATGGCGACGGCGAGCGCGACGAGTCCGCCGAGCGCTTCGCGCAGGTCGCCGCCGGGCGGACGCGGGTTCCAGGCGAGCGCCGTTCGCACCGCGTCGGCGTCGAGCGACGCGCGCGGATCGCCCGACAGCAGCTCGACGAGCGCGGCGAGCTGCGCGCCGGCGCGGACGCTGGTGACCACGATCGGCGGCGCCGCCGGCCGGCGGCTCTCGACCGTCAGCGTCGAGGTGCCGAACGTGCGATCGAGCCTGGTCTGCGTGCGATGGACGTCGGCGATGTCGTGGAGCGCGAGCTCCTGCACGTCGCGTCCCGCGATGCGGACGAGGCGGAGATCGGTGAGGAAGTAGCGCTCGCCGCGGACGCGGCGAGCGAGGCGGAGCGGCCGGCCGCTCCAGAGCAGCCGTTCGAACGGTTCGATCGGGCTCTCGAGGGGCTTGCGGTTCAGGACGGTTTTCCGAAATTAACCTTGGGCACCTGCTTCGCGTCGGGCGGCGCCTGGAAGTACGGATATTCCTTGAAGCCGAACATCTTCGCCGTGAGGTTCGCCGGGAAGCGGCGGCGCGCCGTGTCGTACTCCTGGACCTTCTCGTTGTAGCGCATGCGCTCGACAGCGAGTCGGTTCTCGGTGCCGGACAGCTCGTCCATCAGCCGGTTGAACTGCTCGTTCGCTTTCAGGTTCGGGTAGTTCTCCGAGATCGCGAGCAGGCGGCCGAGCGCGCTCGTCTGGCGGTTGGCCGCTTCGATCTCCTGCTGCGGATTGCCCTTCGCTGCCAGCAACTGCGATCGCGCGTCGGCGATCTCCTTGAAGACGCCTTCTTCGTGCTGCGCGTAGCCTTTCACCGTCTCGACGAGATTCGGGATCAGATCGTTGCGGCGCTGCAACTGGTTCTCGACCTGCGCCCACTGGCTCTTGATGGCCTCTTCCTGCCCGACGAACGTGTTGTACGAACAGCCCGCCGCCGGCACGCTGAGCGTGGCGAGCATCAGGATCTGGACCGCGGTTCTTCGCGTCATCGTCATACCTCGGATTCTACCAACTGCCGCCCCCGCCACCGCCGCCGCTGCTGCCGCCGCTGAAGCCGCCGAAGCCGCCGCCGAACCCGCCGCCGCCGCCGAATCCGCCGCCGCCGAAGCC
>Ga0070741_10003330_pt1 | contig 40212 bp, 47 predicted proteins | sample Coa_R1_4_FD_66440 | JGI IMG/M metagenome (GOLD analysis project Ga0070741, IMG submission 66440) | Surface soil microbial communities from Centralia Pennsylvania, which are recovering from an underground coalmine fire - Coalmine... | ecosystem: Environmental > Terrestrial > Soil > Unclassified ...
TGGAGGTGGAGGTGGGGGTGCGGGGACGGGGACGACCGGCGCGGGAGCCGTCGTCGGAGGGGACCCGGCCGGGAACGGCAGGACGTCGGTGGGAGGGGTGAGGATGGTCGGCGGCGCGCTCGGTGCCCCCGGCGATGGCGCGGTGGGCGCCACCGAGGCCGGGGCAGGCGGCGCCGGGAGGGCGGCGGGCGCCGCCGTGGCGCCGCGGCGCGGTGCCCCCTGGGCGGCGAAGGCGAGCGGGGCGCCCCCGGTGGCGGGCGCCGGCGCGGGCGCCTCCGGTCCCGACGGCCCGCTCGTCGCCGGGGCATCGACGGCGACGGTCGTCGCGGAGGAGCCGGCGGGGGCCGGCTGGGGCGTTGGGGCGCGCCGCGGCGCGGGTGGCCCGGCGACCGCCGAGGCCACCGGCGCGTGCGTGGCCTGGTGGCCGTTGAGCGCTTGCGCGGCGAGGACGGCGCCGCCCGCGACCACGGCCGCTGCCCCGGCGACGAGCACCGGTGTCGTGCGCCGGGCCAGGGCCTGCACCACCGACGATGCGGGCGCGCGCCGCGCCGTCGCCGGGGCCGGTCGGCCCGCCTTGATCCGCAGGGGCAGCCCGGCGGCCATCCGCTCGCGGTCGAGGTCCAGGTCCTCCTGCAGGCCGGCGGGCGGTGGGCCGGCCGCGGCGGCGAGCTGGTGCAGCTCGTCCGCGACCCGGATGGGGAAGCCGTACTGGCAGGTCCGGCACGTGGCGATGTGGGCGTCGAGCTCGCGCGGGTCGCGCAACGACGCGTGCTCGATGTGCGCCGCCGCCCGCTCCAGCGCGGCCGCGCAGTCCGGGCGCGACGTGCGCGCGAACTCGAGCAGGTAGGCATGCAGCAGCTGGCGCGACGGGTCCCACACCTCGGCGGCGTCGGGGCCGAGGGCGCTTGAGATCGTGCTCAGGGGTACGGCGTCGACGGCGCCGCCCCACAGCACGACCTGCACCGGCCAGGCCAGCGACCGGAACGCCCGTGCGAACCGGCCCTCGGCCGGGACGGCGAGGTCACCGAGCGACGCCGTCGCCCGGCCGACGGCGACGAGCCTCTCGGCGCCGCTGTGCTGCGGGCCGCCGGAGGCGAACGCGGCGCGCACGGCGATCGCCGCATCACCGCCGTCGAGCCCCGCGGCGCGGGCGAACGACCATGCGGAGACGACGTCAGGCCCGGGCTCGGGTGCGCGTTCGGCCCGCCGCGTCCCCACAACCACGCGGCGAGCCTACGGGCGCGTGGGCGGCCCGGACGATGGCGCCGCCTGTTCGTAACCTGTTGCTCACCCGGGCGTCATGTGGCGCCCACGGCGCGTCAGCTGGTCAGGTCGGTGATGACGGCGCGACCGAGGTACTTCGACGCTTCGAGCTCGTCGAAAATGGCGGGCAGGTCCGACAGCGGGCCGGTCCGCGACACGTGGGACTTGACCTCGCCGGCCGCGGCAAGGGCGACCAGCTCGCGCATGTCCTGGACGGTCCCCACGGCGGAGTAGATCAGCGTCGGGTCCTTGCTGAAGAACTCGAAGGGGTTGAGCTGCAACGTCCCGTCGCTCGTCGGCGGGATGCCGACGGCCACGAACAGCCCGGCCTTCTTCAGGAGCTTGAGCCCGAGGTTGAAGCCGGCGATCCTCGCCGAGAACACCAGGCAGGCGTCCACGCCGCCGACCTCCCGCGGCACCACGTCGAGCGCCTCCTCGGCGTCCACGGCGAGGGCGGCACCGAGCGAGCGGACGAACTCGAGGCGGTCCTCGCCCACGTCGATGCCGACCACCTGGTACCCGAACGCCCGCGCCAGTTGGACGGCGTAGTGGCCGAGGCCGCCGGCGGCACCGATCACGGCGACGGTGCGGCCCGGCCCGACCTGGTGCTTGACCAGCTTCTTGACGGCCCCGTACGCGGTCAGCCCGCCGCACGCGAGGGGAGCTTCGAGGTCGCCGACCTCCGACGGGAGCTTGACGAGCGCCTTGGCCCACACGGCGTACTGCTCGGCGAAGGTCCCCAGCACGCCCTTGGTCTCCGGGCAATGCCGGGGAAGGCCGCGCAGGCAGTACTCGCAGGCGCCGCACCAGTACCCGCCGCCGGCCCCGCCCAGCCCGAGGATCACGCGGTCGCCGACGGCGACGTAGGGGGCGGCGGCCGGCCCGGCCTCCTCCACCACGCCGATCGCCTCGTGGCCGATGCCCATCGAGCGGGGCAGGCCCGCCCAGTCGCCCCGGGCGATGTGCAGATCGGAGTGGCAGACGCCCGATGCGGTGATCCGGACGAGGGCTTCGTCCTCCCCCGGGACGGGCGACGGCAGGTCGCGGATGAACAACGTCCCCTCTTCGAGGCGCGCGGCTTTCATGCGCCCGAGCGTACGGCACACCGGCGCGCCCTGGCCCGGGTGCCGTACGTTCGGGTGCGTGGAGCTGGCCTCGTTCATCGAGTCGCACCGGCGGGCGTTCCTCGTGACGTGCACCGCGCAGGGCACCCCGACCGCGCACCCGATGACCCTCATCCCGCACGACGGCGTCATCTACTTCAACACCTACCGCAAGAGCGCCAAGGTGCGGAACCTCGAACGCGACCCGCGCGTCGCCTGCCTGGCCACGTCGCCCGACGGTGGGGCGTGGGCCGCCGTGCAGGGCCGCGCTGAGGTCGTCCCCGCCTCGGAGCTGCCCGCGGGCCTGCTCGGCGGGGGCCAGTCGGACGTGATGTCGGACGAGGACCTGGCGCGCGTGCGCGAGCGGCTGGCGTCGGGCAAGCGCGTGTACCTGCGGGTGGCAGCGACGTCAGTGACGGGGGCAGACGGGCCGGGCGCGTTGCCCGCGCCCGTCGACGGCGGGCCGCGCGCGTGGGAGAGCGGGCTTGTCACCTCCGCGATCGCCATGACGGCGGCGGAAGTGGAGGCGTTCCTCCGCGACCACAGCATCGCCGCCTTCGCGTCCCTCGACGGCACCGGCTCGCCGCAGGTGCAGCTCGCCCGCTACCGCGGCGGCCCTGGCGACCTGGTGGTCGGTGCCGATGCGGACGGGCCGGTGTGCCTGACCGTCGACGAGTTCCCCACCTACAACGAGATCAGGGGCGTCATGGTGCATGGCTCGGCGCATGCCCTGGGCGGGCGCGCAGGGGTCGTCCCCGAACGGGTGCTGAGCTTCGACTTCCGCAAGATCGGGCGCGGCGGCGGGTGACCGTGTGCGCGCCGGTGCCGCGGTCCGTAGGATGCGCGCCATGGTGAAGCCGATCACTGTCGGGGGCGAGAACGTGTTCCCCGACGAGGTCGAAGCGGTGCTCAAGTACCACCCGGGCGTGGCGGACGCAGCCGTGGTGGGTGTCGACGACCGGCACAGCGGGCAGCGTCTCGTCGCCCTCATCCAGCCAGCGGGCGACGCCGCCCCCGGCCTCGACGAGCTGACTGACTTCAGCCGGGCCAGGTTGGTGGGCTACCGCATGCCGCGCGCCGTGATCGTGGTCGAGAGCATCAAGCGGCTCGAGTCGGGGCGCCCCGACTACGAGTGGGCGCGCGCCGTCGCCAACGGCGCCGCCACCGCCCCTGCGGGCTAGCGCGAGCCGGCCCACGGACGACCAGCGCGCCCGCGCGCGCCCGCACTCGCTGTGCTCAGGCCGCGTGCAGGTACTCGGCGATGAGGTGCTGCCCCCACGTGACGGCGCGCTCCTCCTCACCGGGGACGAGGTGATTGTCACCGTCGACGAGGAAGCTCTCGGGTGGAACGACCATGACGAACCCGGCCTTGCGCAGCGCCCGGTGGATCCGCCGCGACGCCCGGCCGGTGAGGAAGGAGGCCATCGTCATCCGCGTATCGAACGCCGCCGCCATCCCGCTGCCGGCGCCGAGGCCGGCCAACCACTCGCGCACGCCCGGCCCTTGCGCATGCGGCTCGAGCACGAGGTCGGTCCCGGGCTTGTGCACCATCGTCACCGCGCTCGCCCGGCTCTTCGGCCGCGGCAGGCCGTGCACGTGCGTCGGCCCGCCGACGACGACCAGGTCGGCCGAGGCGACGGCGTCGGGGGTCGCGTCGGCGACCGCCATGACGGTGACGTCGTGGAGGGAACCGAGGCCTTGACCGATCGCTTCGGCCACTTTGCGCGTGTTGCCGAACATCGACTCGTACAGCACCAGTGCCTTCATCACCATCCATGGTGATCGCGCCGGCACGTCGTCACCAGGGCCCAACGTCGGATCGTGGTGACGAGAGGACCTCCGGCCCTCCCGCGCGCCAGCGCGACCCATCACACTGGTCGTGGTGAGCTCCCGCCGGACCGGCGCGGCCGCGCTGGCGGCAGTGTCGCTGTTGTTGTCGCTCCCCGCGTGCGCGGGCGGCGGGCACCACCCTGCCGCGGCGCCATCCACGACGGGCGCGGTGCAGCACCCGGTGACGACCGCGCCGACGACGTCGACGACCGTTCTCGGCGGGCCGCCCTTCCCGTTGACCGGCCTCCCGTCGGGAGGCTCGGCGAACATCGCACGGCCCGCGCTCTCGATCAAGATCGACAACGCGCCGTCGGCCCGGCCCCAAGCGGGGCTGCAGCTCGCCGACGTGGTCACCGAGGAGCTCGTGGAGGGCGGGCTCACCCGGTTCTTCGCGACGTACCAGTCGCAGGACGCCGCCAAGGTCGGCCCCGTGCGCTCGGCCCGCCTCGTCGATGCCGACCTGCTCACCCAGCTCGGGGGCGGCGTGTTCGCCTTCGCCGGCGCGGCGGCCGGCGTGCTCGGGCCGGTCCGGGCCCGTTCCGGCGCCGTCCTCGTCGACGACACCACCGCACCCCAGGCCTTCTACCGCGCCCCGGGGCACCCGGCGCCGTCGAACCTGTACACCTCCACCGCGGCCCTGTACCTCGCCGGGTCACGGCCGGGCATGGCCGCCCCGCCGCCGCTGTTCACCTACAGCGCAACCGCGCCAGCCGGCGCGCCGACGGCGAACATGACCCTGCGGTTCTCGTCCGCGTCCGTCATCTCGTGGCGGGCCCTGGCGACGGGCGGGTACCAACGCCTACAGAACGGGTTCCCAGCAGTCGACGAGGACGGCTCGCCCGTGACCGCGGACAACGTCGTCGTCCTGTCCGTCGCAGTCGGGCACTCCGGGATCTACGACGCCGCGCACAACGAGTCGCCGCTCGTCATCGTCACCGGGACGGGCGCGGCGTGGGTGCTGCGCGACGGCACCGTCTCGGTGGGCCGGTGGACGCGCCCCGACGACGCGTCGGCGCTCGCGCTCACAGCCGCCGACGGCACCACGATGGCCTTGCACCCCGGCCGCACGTGGGTCGAGCTCCTGCCGCTGCCCGCCGCCCCGTCGCTCGGCTGAACGCGACGCGACGCAACGGGCCGCGACGGGCCGCGCCGACCGTGCGGCACGTACTGTCGGGCGCGTGCACCGCGCCGAGCAGCTCGTCGAGTCGCTCGGGCTCGAGGTCCTCGAGGGCGAGTCGGGCTGGTGGGCGCCGATCACCCGTTCGTCGGTCCCGGTGACGGTCGCCGACGGCGCGGTGCTGCCGGCGAGCAGCACGATCTATTACCTCTTGTCACCCGACCGCCCCGTCAACCTGTGGCACTGGCTCGCGGGTGACGACGTGCAGGTGCTCGTGGAAGGCGGGCCGGTCGAGTACGTCGTGCTGCCGGAGACCGGAGAGCCGCGCCGCCACGTGCTCGGCCGCCTCGGCGACCGCCACGAACCCGTTGTCGTCGCGCCGGGCGGCAGCTGGAAAGGCCTGCGCCTGCTGCACGCAGACGGCTACGCCCTGATGGTGAGCACGGTCGCACCCGCGTGGGCGCCGGACCGCGTGCGGATCGGGATGCCGGCGGACGTCGCCGCGACGTTCGTCGGGACGGCGCCGTGGTTGACCGCGGAGCTCATCGACGCGTTCAGTTAGCCCTGCGTGAAATTGAGCAGGAACTCGAGCGTGCCGTTGTCCGACGTCTGGGCCGGCCCGCCGCTCGGGTTGTCGATGCCATAGTCGGCGAACACGATCGGGACCGACCCGCTCACGCCGATGGTCGAGCCGCTCCGCTTGGCCTGGACCGTGAAGGTGACCGGCCGCGTCGTGCCGTGCAAGGTGAGGTTGCCGGTCGCGGGTTCGGTGACGACCACGCCGTCGGCGGGAACGGAGCCGAGGGTGATCGGCTTGGTGAGGGCGAACGTCGCCGTGGGGAACTGCGACGTGTCCATGATGCGGCCCTGGAACTGGTGGTCACGCTGGCTCTCGTCGCTCTTGACCGTCGTCATGTCCACGCTGAACGTGCCCGTGCGCACCTCGGCCCCGGAGATGGTGATCGACCCGGTGACCGAGCTGGTCCGGCCCACGGCCGTGTTGCTCTGCCCGAACAGCGTCTCTTTGATGCGGTAGCCGGCGACCGAGCCGGCGGCCACCTTCCAGGTCCCGTCGACCGTCGAGCCCGCACCCGTCGCGCCGGCGGCCGCCAAACCGGACGAGGAGGGCGCGGACGACGAGGGCGCGGATGACGACGGCCCGGGCGCGGCGGTGGACGTGGGCGCGCCGGTCCCCGCCGCGGTCGTCGCCGTGGACAGCGAGAGCGGGGCCGGTGCCTTGCCCTCGATGAAGTGGATGTACACGAAGGGCCCGCCGACGAGGAGCACGACGAGCACGGCGACGCCGCCGATGATCCATCGCGCCCAGCGGCGACCCGGCCCGCGGCGTTGGGTGCGCATGGACGGCCATCCTGTGGGCCGAACCTCAGAGGAACCTGAGAGCGGGCACGAAATCTCCGGTGGCCGCTACCGTTGCCCGGGATGGAGGCCCTGGAGGCCGCGTTCGAGGCGCTGGCACGCGACGGGTTCGCGGTCGTGCCCGGCGTGCTCTCGCACGGGGACACCGTCCGGGTGCGGGCACGGCTGGTCGAGGTGGCACGCGCCGAGCGCGAGGCCGGCATCGACCACGACCCCAAGTGGGAGGACGGCCCGTGCAACCAGCGCGTGTTCGACCTGCTCAACAAGGGCGCCGAGTTCGCGTGGCTTGCCGAGCACCCCGTGGCCATGGCGCTGATGGGCCACCTGCTCGACCCCGACTTCCTGCTGTCGAGCATCACGGCCAACATCACCGGCCCCGGCGGGCACCCCATGGGCATGCACTACGACCAGGACTACGTCCCGATGCCGTGGCCGGCGTTCCCGGTGGTGGCCAACATGATCTGGATGCTCGACGACTTCACCGAGGCCAACGGCGCCACGCGCTTCGTGCCCGGGTCGCACCTCGAGGACCACACGGGGTGGACGGCCGAGACGATGGCGGCGCGCGCGTCGGAGGGCATCCCCATCGGGGGCCGCGCCGGTTCGCTGGTGTGCTTCGACGGGCGCGTCCTGCACCAGACCGGTGCCAACACGACCGAGGGCGAGTTCCGCCACGGCGTCATCGCCTATTACTGCCAGCCGTGGATCCGCCAGCAGGAGAACCACTCACTCTCGCTGCGCCCCGAGGTGTGGCCCGCCCTGTCGCCACGCGTGCGCGAGCTCATCGGCCTGCGCAAGTACCACGGGCTCGGCTGCGTGTCGGGCCCGACGCAGCGCGGCCTGCGCTACTGAACCGCGTAGGCGTCGGCCAGCACCGTCGAGCGCTCCGCCTCCACGCGCGCCGCGGGGATGGAGCGGTCGCCGGCGAGGAGCTTGGCCAGCGCGTCGCGCTTGTCCGCCCCGCTGACCAGCCACAAGAGCTCCGCGGCGCGCGCCAGCGCCGGGTAGGTGAGCGTCATGCGCCGGTGGCCCTGGTAGGGCCCGGTGATGGCGACGAGCCGGTCGGTCACGTCGAGCACGGGGTCGCCCGGGACGAGCGATGCCGTGTGGCCGTCGGGGCCGAGCCCGAGGTGGACGAGGTCGAAGCGGCCGGGGAGGGCGCGCCCGTAGGCGGCCGCAGCGGCGGCCAGGTCTGCATCGTCGACGGGCATCGGGTGCAGCGTCGCGGGCACGCCGGAGAGTGCGGCACGCAGGAGCGTCAGGTTGCGCGCCTCATCGCCGTCGGGTGCCACGCGCTCGTCGACCTCGTAGATGTCGACGGCATCCCAGGGCATGTTCCCCATAGCCGTGAGCGACGCGAACATGGCCCAGGGTGTGCGCCCGCCGCTGACCGCGAACGCGAACCGCCCGTGCGCGCCCACCGCGTCGCGCGCTCGCGACGCGACCCACGCGGCCGCGTCCGCGGCGAGGTCGGCGCTGACCACCAGCGCGTGGGCGGTCACGGGACGGGCTTTTCGAGGTGCCCCCCGAACCCCTTGCGCATGGCGGACAGGACCTGGTTGCCGAAGTGGTCGAGGTCGCGCGACGCGAAGCGGGAGAACAGCGCGCTGGTGAGCGTCGGCGCGGGGACGCCCTCCTCGATGGCGGCGATCGCCGTCCACCTGCCCTCGCCGGAGTCGGCGACCCGCCCCGAGAAGTCGGCCAGGTCGGGCGACTGCACGAACGCCTGGGCGGTGAGGTCGAGCAGCCACGACGCGACCACGCTGCCGCGTCGCCACACCTCGGTGACCTCCTTCAGGTCGAAGTCGTAGCGGTAGTACTCGGGGTGCTCGAGCGGCGCCGTCTCGGCGTCCATGTCGCGGCGCGCCGACCCCGCGTTGGCGTTCTTCAAGATGTTGAGGCCCTCCGCGTACGCCGCCATCAGCCCGTACTCGATGCCGTTGTGGACCATCTTCACGAAATGGCCGGCACCGACGGGGCCGCAGTGCAGGTACCCCTGCTCGGCCTCGGTCGGCTCGCCCTCGCGGCCGGGCGTGCGCGGCGCGTCCCCGACACCGGGCCCGATGGCCGCGAAGATCGGGCGGAGGCGGTCGACGACGGGGGCCTCGCCGCCGATCATCAGGCAGTAGCCGCGCTCGAGGCCCCAGATCCCGCCGCTCGTGCCGCAGTCGACGTAGTGCAGGTGCTTGGCCGCCAGCGCCTGGGCACGTGCGATGTCGTCCCGGTAGTAGGTGTTGCCGCCGTCGATGATGGCGTCGTCCGCCGACAGCACACCCGACAGCTCGTCGACGGCGCGCGAGGTGATCTCACCGGCGGGCAGCATGAGCCACACGGCGCGTGGCGCGGCCAGCTTGGACACGAGGTCCTCGAGCGAGGCCGCCGGCGTGGCGCCCTCGCTGGCGAGCGCCTTCACGGCGTCGGGGTTGACGTCGAACACCACGCACTCGTGGCCGGCCTTCATCAGCCGGCGCACGAGGTTGGCGCCCATCCGCCCCAAGCCCACCATCCCGAGTTGCATGCCGGCCCCTCTCCTCGCTCGCTCCGCTACCCCGTCCAACGCGCCTACCCGCACCGTGTTCCCGCACGGGGCCCGGCGCGCGGGGCGGGGCCGGTGGGATGGTAGCCCCCGGTTCCCCGGCGTCCGCCCGGGGTACGCGAACCGCGATGAACCCGATCGAGCGGGTGGTACGGCCGGTCGACCGGTTCCAGCAGGGCCACACGGTGCCCTCGGTGGTCTTCGCGGTCACCAAGAAGTTCGGCGACGACAACGCGGGTGTCCTGGTGAGCAACCTGGCCTACGCCGGCTTCGCCGCCGTGTTCCCGCTCCTGCTGCTGCTGGTGACCATCCTGGGCATCGTGCTGCGCGGGAACGCGTCGCTGCGGGACCGGATCCTGCACTCGACGCTGTCGGAGTTCCCGATCATTGGCGCGCAGCTCGGCAACAACATCCACGCGCTGCAGAAGGGCTCGTCCCTCGCGCTGGTCATCGGCATCGTCGGGCTGGTGTGGTCGTCGACGGGCCTGGCACAGGCCGGGCTGTTCGCCATGGCGCAGGTCTGGGACCTCCCCGGCCCCGAGCGGCCCAATTACGTCACCCGCCTGGTGCGCAGCTTCGGGTTCCTCGGTGTGCTCGTCCTCGGGGTCATCGTCACGACCGCGCTGGCCAGCTTCGGGACGTTCAGCGGGCACGTGTGGTACCTGGTCATCGGCGCCGAGGTGATCGCCGGCCTCGTCAATATCGGGCAGTACTTCCTCGCGTTCCGCGTCCTCACGCCGAAGGTGGTGCCGACGCGCCGGCTCGTGCCGGGCTCCGTGTTCGGCGGCGTCGGGTGGACGGTCCTGCAGGCCCTCGGCGGCTACTTCGTCGGGCACCAGCTGAAGAACACCAGCCAGGTGTACGGCACGTTCGCCCTCGTGCTCGGGCTGCTCGCGTGGATCTACATCGGCGTGCAGCTGAGCATCTACGCGGCGGAGCTCAACGTGGTGCTCGCCGAGCACCTGTGGCCGCGGTCGATCGTGCAACCGCCGCTCACCGAGGCCGACGAGCGCGCCCTCGCCGCCCAGGTGACCGAGAACCAGCGCCGCCCCGAACAGCACGTCGGCGTCTCCTACGAAAAGCCCGCCCCCGAACGCCGCTTCGAGCAGTCGGGCCGCTCCGCGTAGCGGTCCTTCCCGCTCGCCCGGGGCTCAGCGCAGGCGGGCGACGGCGAGGGCGGCGGCGAGCGCGACCATGCCCCACGACATGGCGCGCAGCGCCGCTTCGAGCGGGACGCGCAGGGCCACCGCGTCGATGGGCTGCACGGTCCCGTCGCTGAACGTCACGGTGCCGCGCACACCAGCCACCTTCCGGCGCAGGGCCCGCGCCGGGGTGCTTAAGGCCCGCTGGGCCAGGGACAGCGCGAACGCGGCTGCAGCGCCGAGCGCCGGCGCAACGGCGATGCCGTCGGCCTGCGCGGCGTAGGCGGTGAGGAGCGGGAACGCGCCCCACCCCGCGGCGAACGCCGCGTCGGTGTGCAGGGCGCCGCCCCACAGCTCTGCGTTGTAGCCGACCACGAGGGCGGGCCCGATGACGATGAACGGCACCAGCGCCAGCCCGACGCGCGCCACACCCGCGATCCCGAGCGCCACGGCGACGGCGAGGCCGGCTGCCGTGACGGCCACGAGCGCGGCGCCCGGGATCGCCGTGCGCAACGGTCTGCCGTGGAGCTCGTCGGCCGCGTGCGCGCTCAGCCCCACCGCGCAGAAGAAGGCGACGAGCGTCGCCAGCAGCCGCCCGAGGTCGACGTGGGCGGCGAGCGACGCGCCGATGACCACATACGACAGGTGCCATGCCGTGTACGGCGGGTGCAGCAGCGTCCACCAGTCGCGCCAGCCGCCGCCCGCCCCGGCCGCGTAGTACGCCGGGCGGCGGTCCTGGTCAACCACGCGTGCCCCACATCACGAGGCCGCCGCCGAGGCTCATCACGCGCACGCCGACGTCGGTGAACCCCGCCTTCTCCCACGCCTCGCGGTGCCACTCCAGCGGGTAGGCGCGGTAGTGGCCGCTGATGTTCGGGCCGAGGAAGCGCCCGACCCGGTACCACTCGCGGCCCCCGGTCAGCCAGCCCGCGGCCGGCAGCACGGCGCGCGTGTAGGCCCACCACCACGCCCGCCAGAACGGGTTGGGCGGCACGAAGAACTCGAGGCTGGCGACGCCACCGCCGGGGCGCACGACGCGCGCCAGCTCCTGCAGCGTCGACATCGGGTCGTCGACGTAGCGCAGCAGGTACGTGAAGGTCAGCGCGTCGAACGACGCGTCGGGGAACGGGAGCTGCTCGGCCCGCCCGGCCACCAGCGCGATGCGCGAGCGCTCGCCCGCCCGCGCCACGTTCAGCTGGCCGCGGCGCAACATGGCCTCGGTGAGGTCGAGGCCGACGACGCGCGCGCCCGCGCGCCGGGCCAGCTGTACCGCCACCCCGGCCGTCCCCGATGCGACGTCGAGGACCACCTCCGCGTGGGCGCCGACGATGTGGTCGACCATGGCCCGTCGCCAACGGCCGTTCTGCCCGAACGACAGCACCTCGGCGAGCAGGTCGTAGCGGGCGGGCAGGGCGTCGAACAGCTCCTGCGCGAAGCGGTTGGTGTCGCCCACCCGCGCGTACGATACGCGCTTGCCCGAGCTATTCGACGTGGCCGTGGTCGGCGGAGGCCCGGCCGGGAGCACCGCGGCCCTCGTCCTGGCACGGGCCGGGGCGCGTGTGGCGCTCATCGACAAGGCCCGGTTCCCGCGGGACAAGGCGTGCGGGGACCTCGTCGGGCCTCGCGGGGTGCAGCTCCTCGCCGACCTCCGTGTCGCGCTGCCGGCCGCGACGCGCGTCGGCGACATGGTGGTCGTCGGCCCGACCGGCCGCCGGGTGCGCCTGCCCTGCGCCCCGGGCCTGGCGTACCCGGGCTACGGGCTGGCGGTCACGCGCTGCACCTTCGACGCCACGCTGTACGACGCCGCCCTGGCCGCCGGGGCCGTGCCCGTTGCAGGGCGGGCCGGTGGCCTGGTCGGGGACAACGACGGCGTCGAGGGCGTGGCCGTGGACGGCCGCCCACCGGTCCGCGCCACCACCGTCATCGGCGCGGACGGCGCCACGAGCGCGGTCGCCGAGGCGGCCGGGCTGGTCGACCGCCGCCGGGCCCTGTGGGGCTTCGCCGTGCGCGCCTACCTGGGCGAGGCGGTGGAGCTGCCCGTGATCGCCTTCTGGGAGCCCTCGCCGTGGGCGGCGCTCCCCGGGTACGGGTGGGTGTTCCCGGGCCCCGGCGGCGAGGCCAACGTGGGCATCGGCGTCGGGACCCTCGGCGACCGGGCGCGGGGCCGGGAGGCGGCGCGCCTGTTGCCCGGGTTCCTGCGCCACCTCGCGGAGCTCGGCCTGGTCGCCGACGGCGCCCGCCACGGGCCGGTGCTCGGGGGCTGGCTGAAGATGGGGATGGTCGGGACGTTGCCGGCGGCGGGGGGCGTGCTCCTCGTCGGCGACGCCGCCGGGCTGGTCAACCCCCTCCAGGGCGAGGGGATCTCCCAGGCGCTGCGCAGCGGGTGGGCGGCCGCCACCGCCGTGCTCGCCGCCGACGGCAGCCCGGGGCGCGCCGCGGCCCGCTACCGCGCCTGGCTGCGCGCCGAGCACGTGCCGTACCAGGGCGTCACCGCAGCGGTGCAGTCCCGGTTGCTGCCCCACCCGCGCGCCATCTCCGCGCTCGGCCGCGTGCTGACGTTGCCGCCCGTCGGGCACGCCCTCGCGCCGGGGTGGGCGCTGTTCTGGAACGAGCTGCTCAACGGCTCGGGCCCGAGCCCGGGCCACGCGACGGCCGTCGCGGCGACGGCGATCGGCCGGGCGCTCACGGCACGCGCCGGCGCGCGCGCATGGGTGGAGAACGAGGCGTTGGCGCCGCAGGGCGCTCAGTAGGCTGGGTCCCGCCGTGGCCTTCTGGACCGACGACATCCTCGCTGCCGCTGACCTGTCGCGCGCCCACGTCCTCAACGACTCGAAGACGCCGTCGGGCCGCGTGCACGTCGGCGCGCTGCGCGGCGTGCTGATCCACGACGCCATCCGGCGCGTGCTGGCCGACCGCGGCGTCGAGGCCACGTTCTGCTACGGGGTCGACGACTTCGATCCCCTCGACGAGCTCCCGGCGGGGCTCGAGGACATCTACCGGCCGTACCTGGGCCAGCCGTTGTGCAACGTGCCCGCGCCGCCCGGGTCGGGCGCGACGGACGTCGCCGAGCACTACATCGGCGAGTTCTTCGACGTGTTCGCCGACCTGCACGTCGTCGCCGAGCCGTACCGCATGCGCGACATCTACCGCTCGGGCCGCTTCGACGACGCCATCGACCGCATCCTGCGCCACGGCGACGACGTGCGCGACATCTACCTGCGCGTGTCGGGGTCAGAGCGCCCGCCGGGATGGCTGCCGTTCCAGGTCGTCTGCCCCGTGTGCGCCAAGGTGGGCACGACCGTCGTCACCGACTACGACGGCGAGACGGTGGCGTTCCACTGCCGCCCCGACCTGGTCACGTGGGCGCAGGGGTGCGGGTCGTCGGGGCGGGCATCACCGTTCTCCGGCGGCGGCAAGCTGCCGTGGAAGCTCGAGTGGACGGCGAAGTGGGCGGTGCTCGGCGTGACCATCGAGGGTGCAGGCAAGGACCACACGTCGCGCGGCGGGTCGCGCGACGTGGCCGTCGCGTGCCTCGACCGCATCTTCGGCCTGCAGCCGCCGCTCAACGTGCCCTACGAGTGGTTCCTCGTGGGCGGGGCGAAGATGAGCTCGTCGAAGGGCGTCGGCGTGTCGGCGCGCGAGGTTGCCGACCTGTTGCCGGCCGACGTCCTGCGCTTCCTGTTGATGCGGACGCGCCCGCGCAGCACGGTCGACTTCGAGCCGACCGAGGACGCGATCGTCAAGCTGTTCAGCGACTTCGACAAGTGCAGGGCCGAGGCGGCGCGCGACCCCGCGGGCACGTTCGGCAAGATCTACCGGCTGGCGACCGATGACGCGCCCAACTACTGGGCACCGCCGATGGCGCTCGTCATCGCGCTCGAGCAGCTCCCGCACGTCGACGTCGACGCCAAGGTCGAGGCCCTGAAGGGGAGCGCGCTGTCGCCGGACGAGCGCGCCCACGTCGCCGACCGCAGGCGCGTTGCCCGCCACTGGCTCGACCGCTTCGCCGGGCCGGAGGAGAAGCTCGAGCTGAACGCCGACCTGCCGCCGGGTCTGGAGAACCTGACCTCGGGCCAGGCGCGCTTCCTCGCCGACCTTGCCACGCGCCTGGAGGAGGTCGCGTGGAACGCCGAGGCCGTGCAGGACGCCATCTTCACCACGGCGCGCGACGACGAGGTCGAGCCGCGCGCCGCGTTCGAGGCGATCTACCTCGTGTTCTTCGGCCGGCGGTCGGGGCCGAGAGCGGGGAGCGTGCTGTCGTTCCTCGAGCCCGAGTTCGTGCGCAGCCGCCTGCTGGCGGCCGCCGCCTGCCGCGCGTAGCCGCGCGCGTCGCGTTCGCGCCGCCCTCGCGCCGACGCGCCCCCCTCCGCCTCCGCCTGCGAACTACGCGACGGCCCCGCCGCCGTCCCGCCGCCGGGGGCGCCTCGGGCGTGGCGGGACCGTCGCCGACGGGTCGGACGCGGCGAGAACCCCCGTCTTGAGGCGGCCGAGCACCAGCGTCCACGCCACCTCCATGAACTCGGCCTGCGCCGCCGATTCGGCCAGCTGGTGCACCTCGACGACGGAGCCGCCGGCTGGGGAGGGCCGGACGCGGAGGTAGCCGACCAGCCCACCGCCGGGGACCGGCACGTTCTCGGGGTCGAAGTCCCACCGCATGGCGATCAGCTCCGGTGGGCACACGACGTCGTAGGTGCCGCGCACCTCGGTGCCCCATTCCATCGTCGCCGCAAACCGGCCGTCCCTGATCGTGACCGGCACCCCGAGCCAGCGCGAGTAGACGTCGGGGTCGGTGAAGGCGGCGAACGTGGTCGCCTGGTCGGTCGGCACTTCGACGGACGCCAGCACGGCGAGGCCCCGCCGGGACTCGGAGAGCGTGCGTTCGGGCGTGCTGTCGGCCGGCAACCACTTGGCCGAGCCCTCGAGGGCGGCGCGCATCCCGTCGAGCGCCTCCTGGCGCGCCCGGTACCGGCGCGACGTCCCCGCCGCCGTCATCGTGACCAGGCCGGCGTCCTTGAGCACCGACAGGTGCTGGGAGATGGTGGGCTTGGTGAGGGAGAACGCCGCCCCGATCTCCCCGGCGGGCAACTCCCGGTCCCAGATCAGGCCGAGGATCTCGCGCCGGACCGGCGAGCTGAGCGCCCGGATGACCTTGTCGATGTCTCGCACGGTTGCCTCTCGCGGGCGGCGCCGATAGGTTTCGGTCCCAGTCTAATTAGGTGTGTAGCGAACAAGGGGGAGGGCGGATGGCCAGGGTGGACGTGTGGCCGGTGGTACACGACGAGCGCAAGGCGTTGGCCGCGGACCTCGAGGGGCTCGGCGACGCCGACTGGGCCACCGTGTCGCTGTGCACGGGCTGGACGGTGCGCGACGTCGTCGCCCACATGACGGCGACGAGCAAGATCACCGGGGCCACCTTCTTCCCGAAGCTGATCACGTCAGGGTTCAGCCTGAAGCGCCTGCAGGCGAAGGACATCGCCAAGGAGAAGGGGGGGTCGCCGGCCGACACGCTGGCCGGGTTCCGCGCCCAGGTCGACTCGACCGGCCGCCCGCCCGGGCCCATCGACACCATGCTCGGCGAGGTGATCGTGCACTCCGAGGACGTCCGCCGCGCCCTCGGGATCGCGCATGAGTACCCGCGTGAGGCGGCGGCACAGGTCGCCGACTTCTACCGCGGGTCGAACCTCGTCATCGGTGGGAGGCGCCGCGCCGCCGGCCTGCGCTTCCAGGCCACCGACCTGGACTGGTCCGCGGGCGACGGCCCCGTCGTCTCGGGGCCGATCGTGTCGTTGATGCTCGCCATCGCCGGGCGCACCCGGGCGGTCGACGACCTCACCGGGGATGGCGTCGCCACGCTGCGCTCGCGCGGTTAGCGGCGGTCACCCGGGCAGGGTCTCACCGCCGATGGGCGCGAGCACTTCACCGGTGTAGTAGCCCGACAGCTGGTTGGCCGCGAAGAAGACGTACGAGGGCGCGATCTCGTCGGGCTGCGCGGCGCGGCCCATCGGCACCTGCTTCCCGAAGTTCTCCGTCTTCTCCGGCGGGAATGTGGAGGGGATCAGCGGCGTCCAGACCGGCCCCGGCGCGACGGCGTTGACCCGGACGCCGCGGTCGACGAGCGCCTGTGCCATGGCGTAGGTCCACGCGTTGATGGCGCCTTTGGTGGCCGAGTAGTCGATCAGCTGCTTGTTGCCGCGCAGCCCGTTGATCGAACTGGTGTTGATGATCGCCGAGCCGTCGGAGAGGTGGGGGAGCGCGGCGCGCGTGACCCAGAAGTAGCTGTAGATGTTCGTGCGGAAGGTGCGCTCCCACTGCTCGGTCGTGAGGTCCTCGGGCGCGTCGACCGGCTTCTGGTAGGCGACGTTGTTCACGACGATGTCGAGGCCGCCGAGGCCGTCGACGGCGCGCCGGACGGCGTCGTCGCAGTGCGCCTCCACCGAGAGGTCGCCGCGGACGAGCACGCACCGCCGGCCCTGCTCCTCGACGAGGCGGCGCGTGGCCTCGGCGTCGTCGTCCTCCTCGAGGTAGGCGATGGCGACGTCGGCACCTTCCTTGGCAAACGCGACCGACACCGCCCGCCCGATGCCCGAATCACCCCCGGTGACGAGCGCCCGCTTCCCCGCCAGCAGCCCGCTGCCGCGATAGGCGCGCATCTCGTCGTGCGGCTCGGGTTGCATGTCGCCGGTCCGCCCGGGGTACTGCTGCTGCTGGCTCGGGAACTCTTGCGTCTGGCTGCTCATTCGCCGCGCGTACCCGGCGTGGCGCGCCGGTGAAACGGGCACGGCGCCATGCCGCTACGCGGCGCGCAGGCACCCCCGGAGGAACCGGTCGAGCACCTCACGGTCCGCCTCCACCCGGGCGCGCCCGCCGGGGGCGCGCGTGATGTGGAGGCTGGGGCAGAACACGTCGTCGGTGCCGCAGAAGAGGTGCGGGGAGCCCTTGACGCCCCGCGAGCGGCCCTCCTCCCAGTCGGCGAGCACGCTCGCGCGCGCCGCCTCGTCCTCGACCGGCACGCCGAACCGGCGGCCGATCGCGTCGAGGACCTCCGGTGCCGAGATGTCCTGCCCATCCTCGAACAGCGCGTCGCGCAGGGCGAAGCTCACGGCCTCGCCCGTGGTGTCGCCGGCGCGGTACGCGGCCGCGGCGAGGGCCAGCGCCGGGAGCGACGTGCGTGGGAACCGGCCGGCGTCGAAGCCGGCGAACAGGCCAGGGGCGACCTGGGCGCGGAGGTCGGCGACATGCTCGGCGGTGTGCCCGGGGTCGAGCGGTGCACCGTTGACCAACTCGAGCGGCCACGCCCGGACGCGGAGGTGCACGTCGTCGCGGCCGAGGGCGTGACGGCGTGCCGCCACGGTCCGGAGGCCGACGTGCGCGAACGGGCACAGCACGTCGGCGAACACCTCGATCACCGTGGGCTCAGCCACCGGGCGGTGCGTACACGTAGAACACCGTGCATCCCTCGGTGGCGGTGGCGTCGATGTCGTGCTCGACGCCGCTCGGGATGTGCACGTAGGACCCGGCGCCGACCTCGGCTCCCAGGATCACGGCCCGCCCGGTCAGGACCCACATGTGGTGGTGGTTGGCCCGGTGCACGTGGGCGCCGAGGTGGCGGCCGGCCTCGACGGCGAGCACGCCCGCCATCGACGTCGCGTCGCTCCACAGGACCCGGTGGGTGACGCCTGGCAGGCGGCCCAACGGCTGGTTCGCGATGGACTCGACGACGTGGGCAGGCAGCACCACCGGCGGGGACGTGAGCGTTGCGTCCATACCGTCAGGATGAGCCCAGCCCCCGATGGCCGCCAGGGGCGAAGGGCCTCAGGCGGCGCTGGACGAACGGCCGCCGGCCTTGCGGCTGTAGCGCGTGGCCGTGAAGGTCTCCGCGGCCAGCCCGGTCGGCCATCTGGACGCCGACAGTCCCGCCTTGGCCAGGAGGTGATCGACGAAGTCGTCGGCGCGCGGGAGCTGCTCCCACACGGCGGGGAGGAACAGGGCGCGCCGGCCGTGCGCCGAGACGATCAGGCCGTCGACGTGCGGGCGGAGCGCGGCGAGGAGCTCGGCGCGCGACGTGGCCGGCGCGGGGACGAACTCCGACAACAGCGAGATCTCGATCGTCAGGTGCTCGTGCTGTTCGGCGCGCAACGGCGGCAACCGCGGGTCGGTGAACGCGGCGGACCATGCGTGGCGGGCGACGGCGAGGGCGAGCGGCTCGTCACCGTCGATGTCACCGATGCACCCGTTCAGGGCGCCGTCGACGGTGAGGGTCACGAACGCGGCCTGGGCGCGGCGCAGGGCCTCGGGCAGCGGGCCCGCGTCGGGCAGGCGCGGCTGCCTCCCCTCGAGCCCGTCCAGGATGGCGGCGTTGGCGACGTCGAAGAGCACGTCGACGTCCGCCGCCTCGAGCGGCGCGTCAGCCGACGGCGACGGCACCGTACCCCACCACCCGTTCGCGGTCCCCGGCGGTGTCGCCGGAGTTGCGGACATCGAGGACGTCGGCCGCCAGCCCCCGCCGCCGCGCCGTGGCGAGCAGCCCGCGCAAGGGGTAGGCCCCGCACGCGTCGTGGTCGCCGACGCCCTCGGGCTCGAGTGCCGCCACCGCAGCGACCGTCCGGCGGTCGAGCGCCACCGCGTCGGCGTAGCGGTGGTAGTGCGACAGGTCGGTGCTCACGACGACGACGGTCTCGGGGCCGCCCCACAACGCGTCGAGCAGGGCGACCACGTCGGCGGTCGGGCACTGCCCGACGACGACCGGCAGGACGGCGGCGCCGTCGAGCACCGTCTGGAGGAACGGCAGCTGCACCTCGAGGCTGTGCTCGAGGGCATGCGCGTCGTCGTCGACGGCCACGCCGGGCAGCGCCAGGGCGAGCCGGCGCGCCTCGTCGTCCACCGTGACGGGGCCGAAGGGGGTGGCGAAGGCATCCGCGCTGCTCACCGCCATGCCGGCAAGTGGGACACGGTGGTTGGGCCCGAGCAGCACGACGCGGGTGATGCGGTCGCGTGCGGGGGCGAGCCGCAGGTACGCGGTCGCGGCCACCGCGCCGGAGTACACGTACCCGGCGTGGGGGACGACAAGCGCCTTGGGCACTGGGGCACCGGGAGGGGGCGCCTTGGCGTCGGCGAACGCCGCGGTGAGGGCGTCGCGGAGCGCCTGCGGGCTGCGGGGGTAGAACGCGCCGGCGACGGCCGCGAGCCGGACGCGCTGGGCGCCGCCGGTCACGGTGCTGCCTCGGCGCGCTCGACGACGATGCGCCGGCGGACGGGGCCCCACGTGCCCGCCGGCCCGTCGAACACGCCGGCCAGCCGCGCGCCGCAGCCGAGGCAGTGGCCAGCCTCGTCGAGGCGGTACTCGCCGAGTTGGTACCAGTCGCGCTCGATCACCCGCGCGCCGCACGTCGCGCACGAAGTGCTCTGCCCGTCGCGGTCGTGGACGTTGCCCGTGTACGCGTGGTGGACCCCGTTGGCGATGGCGATGCGCCGCGCCCGCAACAGCGTCTCCGGGGGCGTCGGCGGACGGTCCAGCAACTTGAAGTCCGGGTGGAACGCCGTGAAGTGCATGGGCACGTCTGGCCCGAGGTTGGCGACCACCCACGATGTCATCTCGTCGAGCTCGCCGTCGCTGTCGTTGAGCCCCGGGATCAGCAGGGTGGTGAGCTCGAACCACACATCGGTCTCGTCCTTGAGGTAGCGCAGCGTGTCGAGCACGGCGCCGAGCTCACCGCCGCAGACGTGCCTGTAGAAGTCCTCGGTGAACGCCTTGAGGTCGACGTTGGCGGCGTCGATGTGGCGATAGAACTCGGCCCGCGGCTCGGGGCACATGTACCCGGCGGTGACCGCAACTGCCTTCAGCCCGAGCTCATGGCACGCGTCGGCCACGTCCATGGCGTACTCCATGAAGATCACGGGGTCGTTGTAGGTGAACGCGACACTGCGGCAACCGAGCCGGTGCGCCGTCTCGGCGATGGCCGCGGGCGAGGCTGCATCGGCGAGGGTATCGATCTCCTTCGACTTGGAGATGTCCCAGTTCTGGCAGAACCGGCACGCCAGGTTGCACCCCGCGGTCCCGAAGGAGAAGATCGACGAGCCGGGCAGGAAGTGGTTCAGCGGCTTCTTCTCGACGGGGTCGACGCAGAACCCGCTCGACCGCCCGTAGCTCGTGAGCACGATGCCGTCGCCCTCGCGCGACCGGACGAAGCACACGCCGCGCTGGCCGTCGCGCAGCTTGCACGCCCGGGGGCAGACGTCGCACTGCACCCGGCCGTCCTCGAGCAGGTGCCAGTAGCGCGTCGGGACGGTGTAGCTGTCCATCGCCTTAACACCAACCCCGGGGACGCCCGTTCTGTTTCCTCATCGGGGCCCCTCCGGTGGCGGGACGATCACGACCGGGCAGTGTCCATGGTGGGCGCACGCCGTGCTCACCGAGCCCATCACCATCCCCTTGAACCCGCCCAGGCCACGCGAACCGACGACGAGGAGCCGGGCGTGCTGCGCCGCCTCGACGAGGGCGCGGGCCGCGTGGCCCTCGACCAGCTGCGTCGAGATGTGCAGCGCCGGTGCCGCTTTGCGCGCCTCGTCCGCCGCCTTCTCCAACAGGTCGCTCGAGAGCCGCTCGACGTCGTCACGCGTGAACACGGGCACGACCGGACCGTTGTAGGAGATGGTGAGGACAGCCGGGTACTCCCATGCGTGCACGAGCATGACGGCGTCGCCGTGCGCGGCCGCTTCGTCCAAGGCCCACTCGACGGCGCGCTGGGAGTGCTTGGAGCCGTCGACACCGACCACGATCACTCCGGTCATGCCCATGTTGTGCGACCTGGTGCCTGGTCGCGCCAGGGCCGTTCGTCGCATTCGCCGGGCGCGAGCGGCCCAACCTACGCTCTGGCGCTATCGACCCAGACCTGGTCGCCGCCTTCTCGCTCGACGGCCGCACGGCCGTGGTCACCGGCGCGGCCATGGGCATCGGGCGCCAGGCCGCCGTGACCTACGCGCGCGCCGGCGCACGGGTGGTGCTGGCGGACCGCGCCGTGGAGGGGCTCGAGGAGACGGGGTCGCTCATCGACGGGGCCGTTGTCGTGCCGACGGATGTCTCGGTGAAGTCCGACGTCGACCGGCTGGCCGAGGAGGCGGCCCGGGCGACCGGCCGGATCGACGTCTGGGCAAACGTGGCGGGGATCATCCGCAACTCGCTCGTCGTCGACACCACCGAGGCGGACCTGGACGCCATCGTCGCCGTGAACCTCAAAGGCGTCTACTGGGGCTGCGCGGCGGCGGGCCGGGCCATGGCCGCGGCGGGCCGCGGGTCGATCGTGAACGTCGCCTCCGCCGGCGGCGAGGTGCCGGCACCGACGTTGTCGGTGTACGGCATGACCAAGGCGGCCGTGATCCAGCTCACCCGCACGGTGGCCGCCGAGCTCGGGCCGCGTGGCGTCCGGGCCAACGCCGTGGCGCCGGGGTTCATCGACACGCCGATGACCCAGCGCAACTGGACCAGGCCCGACGGCACGGTCGACGAGGCACGGCGCGCCGACACGCTCGGGCAGCGCGCCGCCCAGTCCCCGCTCGGCGTCACCGGCGAACCGCAGGACATCGCCTACGCCATGCTCTACCTGGCCTCGGACGCGTCGCGGTTCATGACCGGCCAGGTGGTGCGGCCCAACGGCGGCGTGTACATGGCGTGAGCCAAGGAGGTCGATGATGGAGTTCGGCGTCTTCATCCAGCACTACGTGCCCGACTTCCGGCGCGCCGGCGACCCCGACGCCGAGCACTCGGTCATCATGGACGACCTCCGCGTCGTCGAGGCCGCGGACCGCGCCGGGTTCAAGTACGCGCTGATCCCCGAGCACCACTTCCTCGACGAGTACTCGCACCTGTCGGCCAACGACGTGGTCACCGGCTACCTGGCGCACGCCACCGAACGCATCCACATCGTGTCGGCCATCTTCAACCCGCTCCCGCCCGTCAACCACCCGGCCAAGGTGGCCGAGCGCGTGGCCATGCTCGACCATGTGACGCGCGGCCGCTTCGAGTTCGGCACGGGGCGCGGCGCCGGGAGCCACGAGATCCTCGCCTTCCTCCCAGGCGAGACCGACCTCTCCCGCACGCGCGCCATGTGGGAGGACGTCATCGCCGAGTTCCCGAAGATGTGGATGCAGGACACCTACGAGGGCTACGACGGCACGTACTGGAAGATCCCGCCCCGCAAGGTGCTGCCGAAGCCGTGGAAGAAGCCGCACCCTCCGATGTGGTACGCGGCCGGCAACCCGGCGAGCTACGAGATGGCGGCCCGGAAGGGGCTCGGCGTCCTCGGCTTCTCGGTCGGCGACCTCAATGACATGGAGAAGGTGGTCGGCGTCTACAAGCGGGCGATCGGTAGCGCCGAGCCCGTCGGCGCGTTCGTGAACGACAACATGTGCGTCACCTCGGCGGCCTTCGTCAAGCCGACGCACGAGGAAGCGGTCGCGTCAGCCGTGTCGGCGCGCCTCAACTACCTCCAGACGCAGGTGTTCCGCTACCACGACACCTTCCCGCACCCGCCGCAGGTCCCGTACTGGCCGGAGGCCATCCCCGAGTACGACGCGGCCACGATCGAGGCCATGGCCGGCATCGGCGCCGTCGTGTGCGGTGACCCGGGAGAGGCGCTCGAGCAGTGCCAGCGGTGGGAGTCGGCGGGCACTGACCAGCTCATCTTCGGCACCGGCACCGCGACCGTCGACGACACCATCGAGATGATCGAGCTGATGGGCGAGTACGTGATCCCGAAGATCGACACCGACCCGGTGCACCGCACGTCACGCCAGCGCGACGCCGCGGGCTGACGCGCCTCATCCGCGCGCGGGCGCGGCTTCGAAGACGACGTGACCCGAACACCCACATGGAGGCGGTCATGTCCCTTGTCAAGATCCTTCCGGCGTGGTTCCACGCCATCGCCGACTACGCCGTCGGTGCCCTGCTGATCATCGTCGCCACGGCCGTCGGCGGCTCGTCCGGCGCCGTCGGCACCGGTGTCGTGGTCGGCGCCACCGTGCTGCTCGTCAGCATGCTGACCCGCTACCCGCTCGGGGTGGCGAAGGTCCTTCCGTTCCCGGTGCACTCGGGCGGCGACTACCTCGCCGCCGCGCTGCTCCTGGCCGCGCCGTGGGCGCTCAACTTCTCGTCGGGCGATGGGGGCCTCACCGCGTTCTACGTGGCCGCCGGCGCCGCCGTGTTGCTCGTCAGCCTGGTGACCAACTACCAGTACAGCCCCAAGCGGTCCTGGGTCCCCGTCGCACAGGCGGCGTAGCGAAAGGACCTTCGCCTCTGCCCTTCGGGCCCACCCGCCCGTACCGTCGGCCTAGGACGGGTGAGCCCGAAGGGAGGTCGCCATGCATGCGCTCGTGTACCACGGGCCGGGCCAGAAGGCATGGGAGGAGGTCCCGGTGCCGGAGCTGGAAGCCGACACCGACGCCATCGTGCGCGTCGACGCCGTGACCATTTGCGGCACCGACCTGCACATCCTGAAAGGCGACGTCCCCGCGGTGACGCCGGGGCGGACGCTCGGGCACGAGGCGGTCGGGACGGTGGAGCGGGCCGGGAGCGGGGTCAAGAACTTCCGCGTCGGCGACAAGGTCCTCGTGTCGTGCATCACCGCGTGCGGGGCGTGCCGGTTCTGCCGCGAAGGCAGGTACGGGCAGTGCCTCGGCGGCGGAGGATGGATCCTCGGCCACAAGATCAACGGCACGCAGGCGGAGTACGTCCGGGTGCCGTTCGCCGACACCTCGGCGTACCACGCACCCGCCGGCATCGCCGACGAGCAGCTGCTGATGCTCGCCGACATCCTGCCCACCGGGTACGAGGTCGGCGTGCTCAACGGGAAAGTGGCACCTGGTGACGTCGTCGCCGTGGTCGGCGCCGGGCCCATCGGCCTCTCGGCGATCATGGGCGCCCGCCTCTACAGCCCGGCGCACGTGGTGGCGATCGACAAGGCCGACAGCCGGCTCGAGGCGGCGAAGCAGTTCGGCGCCGACGTCGTGGTCAACAACGGGCGGGAGGACCCGCGCGAGGTGATCGACAGCCTGACCGACGGGCTCGGCGCCGACGTCGCCATCGAAGCGGTCGGGGTGCCGCCGACGTTCGAGCTGTGCGCCGCCCTGGTACGGCCGGGTGGGCGCGTCGCCAACGTCGGCGTGCACGGCGAGCCGGCGACGCTGCACCTCGAGGACCTGTGGATCAAGGACGTGACGATCACCACCGGGCTGGTCGACACCTTCTCGACGCCGACGCTGCTGAAGCTCATCACCGCGCACCAGATCGACCCGCAGAGCTTCATCACCCACCACTTCACGATGGGCGAGTTCGTCGACGCCTACGACGTGTTCGCCCGGGCCGCCGACACCGGCGCCCTGAAGGTCGTGGTCACGCCGTAAGACCGGGCGCGCCGCCCCGGCCCCGCCGTGCGGCGCGGGCCGGGCGGCGTTCACCTCCCACCGTGTGGCGCGCGGTGCGGGCCGGGCGGCGTTCACCTCCCACCGTGTGGCGCGAAATTCGCGCCACACGGCATATTTTTCGCGCTTTGCCGCTCGTTTTCGCGAATTCTTTGCCGCCTGGCGCGAATTTCGCGCCACCGAAGCCGCCGCCGCCCCCGGCGCGCCTGCCCCGCCCCGCCCGCCCCGCCCGCCCCGACCCGCCACGCGCGGCCACGCGCGGCCACGCTCGGCGCGACGTCAGGACGTTGGCGCGTGGCGGCGGCGTGCCTCCGCGTACACGGCGTCCCTGAACGCGGCCAGCGCCGGCGACACGGCCGCGACGGGTGCCACCGGCGCGTCGAGGTCACGCGCCACAGGCGGGAGCGACGCCAGCCCCCGTTCGAGCTCGCCGCGCGCCTCGGCGAGCCTGGCGCGCGCCCGCACCCGGCGCCCGCCGAGCATGGCGGGGGACAGGAGCGCCACGCTCCCCTCCGGCGCCGCCTCGTCGCGCCCGGCGATCACGTCGCGCAACCCCGCACCGCGGAACACTTGCTTGGCCCCCGGCAGCGTTTCCTTGCCGCTCGACAGCTTCGCTACCCCCCGCCCGTCGTACGCGACGAGCTTGTAGACGGCGTCCACCTGGGGCGCGTCCGCCGCGACCCCCATCCGCGTCCCGACGCCGGCGGCGTCGATCGGCGCGCCGACGGCGACGAGGCGGGCGATGTCGCGCTCGTCGAGGCCGCCAGACACGACGATCCGCACCGCCGGGAGCCCGGCCGCGTCCAACGCGGCGCGTGCCGCCACCGTGGACGACAGGAGGTCACCGCTGTCGATGCGGATGGCCGCGTCTGCGTCGAGCCCGAGCGCGCCGATCACCTCGATCGCGTCCTCCACGCCGCGCGCCGTGTCATAGGTGTCGACGAGGAACGTGGTGCGCCCCGGCAGGTCGGCGGCGAACGCCCGGAACGCGTCGAGCTCGCTCGGGAACGCCTCGATGTAGGAGTGCGCCATCGTCCCGCTGAGCGCCAGCCCGTAGCGCCGCGCCGCTTCGACATTGCTCGTGCCGCTGAAGCCCGCCATCGCCGACAGCCGTGCCACCGCCATCCCGGCATCGACGCCGTGCGTGCGGCGGAACGCGAAATCGACGAGCTGCACGCGGTCCCCGGCGGCGATGCGGTACCTCGCCGCCTTGCTGGCGATCGCCGTCTGGTAGCTCATCTGGTTGAGTAGGAACGTCTCGACCACCTGCGCCTCGGCGATCGGCGCGGTCACTTCGAGGACGGGCTCGTTGGCCAGGACGACCGTCCCCTCGGGCACGGCCCACACGTCCCCGGTGAACGCCATCGACGCGAACGCGCCGACGGCGTCCGCGTCGAACCCGGCGTGGGCGAGGTAGTCCAGGTCGGCCGGCTCGAAGCTGAACTGCTCCAACCAGTCGATGCCGTCCTCGAGCCCGGCGGCGACGAGGAACCCCCGTCCGGGCGGGAGGTCGCGCACGTACAGGCTGAACGTCGCCAGCGCCGCCATCCCCCGCCGCAGATAACTGGCCGCCATGTTGAGCTCGTACAGGTCCGTCAACAGGGCGCCGGGCAAGGGGGGCAGAATACCGGCACGCACGCGGCGAACGCGAGGGGGGAACGTGCTGCAAGGGGAGCGCATCCTGGTGACCGGGGCGAGCGGGCTGATCGGCACGGCGGTCGCCTCGCGCCTCGCGGCGCGCAACCACGTCTACGCGTTGGCCCGCTTCACCGACCCGCGGGCGCGTGACGGCATCGTGCAGGCCGGTGCCGAGCCGGTCACCGCCGACCTGGCCACGCTCGACCCGAGGTCCTTGCCCGAGGTCGACTACGTCTTCCACGCCGGCGCAACCCTCCCCGGCAAGGGCGCCGAGCAGTCGCGGCCGCGCACGTTCGAGGTGAACGTGCAGGCGACGGGCCGGCTGCTGCGCCGCTACGCGGGCGTCAAGGGGTTCGTCCAGTGCAGCTCGGGGTCGGTCTACGCCTACCAGGGCCAGCGCCCGCTGCGCGAGGACGATGCCTACGGCCTCCACAACAACATCCCGACGTACAGCGCGAGCAAGATCGCGGCGGAGTCGTTGGTGGAGTTCCTGTCGCGCGAGCAGGGCACACCGGTGGCGACGATCCGCATCTTCACGGTGTACGGGCCGGCCGGCGGCACGGTCACCGGGCGCATCGACCTCGTCGCACGCGGGGAGCCGGTGCCCGTGTACCCCGGCGGCCCCAACCAGCAGACGCCGATGTACATCGACGACGCGGCCGAGAAGGCCGAGGTGGCCTTGACGCTCGGCGAGGTGCCGCCCCTTGTCGTCAACTTCGCGGGGAGCGAGACGGCATCGGTGCAGCAGTACACGCAGATCGCCGCCGACATCCTCGGCACCACGGTCGCCCATCGCGAGAGCCCGACGGCGTACTACCCGATCTGGGCAGACGTGGCGAAGATGCACGAGTACCTCGGCCCGTGCCGCGTCAGTGTGGCCGAGGGGGTCCGGCGGGTGATCGAGGCATCGGCGTCGCGGCGCGAGCGCACGGCGGTCCCGGGGTGACGGCGAGCGACCCCGCCGGCGGCGACGCGCCCAGGAGGGCGCTCGTGGTCGTCGACGTGCAGAACGACTTCTGCGAAGGCGGCTCGCTGGCCGTCGCCGGCGGCGCCGAGGTCGCGCGCCGCATCACCGCCCACCTGCGGGCCCACCGTGGCGATTACGCGTTCGTGGTGGCGACGCGCGACTGGCACGAGGACCCCGGCGCGCACTTCTCCGCCACCCCGGACTTCCGTCACTCGTGGCCGACCCACTGCGTCGCCGGGACGGAAGGGGCGGCGTTCCACCCGGCCCTCGACACGACCGGCGTCGACGCCGTCGTGAGCAAGGGCCGCCGGTCAGCGGCCTACTCCGGGTTCGAGGGCGCCGACGACGCCGGAGAGGACCTCGCCAGCCTGCTGGCGGCGCGCGCGATCACTGCCGTCGACGTGTGCGGGCTGGCGACCGACTACTGCGTGCGGGCGACGGCGCTCGATGCCGTGGCGCACGGCCTGCGCACGCGCGTGCTCGCCGACCTGTCGGCCGGCGTCGCTGCGGAGACCTCTCGGCAGGCCGTCGACGCGCTCACGGCCGCAGGTGTCGAGGTCGCGCCCGCCTAGCCAGCGGGTGAGGACCCGCTCGCATTCAGTCGTTGTGGCGGTCGCAGTCGTCTGGCCGCAGGTAGGCGAGGATGATGTAGAGCAAGCACGCGGCGCCGGCCCACGCGACCGTCGCCACGGCCAGGGCCGCCCCGGCCGCCAGGTGGCCGAGCGCAGCTTCGGCAGCACCGGCGAACACGAGCAGGGCCGTGCCGCCGAGCACGGCGCCGACGGCGGAGCGGTCGGCGCGCCGCACGCCCTCCTCGTGCTCGATCAGCGTCAGGCTGGCCGGCAGGATCGCCGGGAAGGCGAGGAACATGCCGCCGAACCGGGTGCCCGCGACTGTCCCGATGAGCGCGGCGGCCACCGAGATGGCGGCGCCGAGCGCGAAGCGCACGGCCAGGTGCTGGAAGGGCACCTCGCGCGCCCGGCGCAGTTCGAGGCGGGGGCGGACGTCCGGCGCGTCGTCACCGCGCACCGACGAACACCGCCCAGTACACCCCCATGGCAACCGCGCCCCACGCCGCCCACGCCGCAGCGGAGCCGCGGAGGGTACGCAAGCGCGGGATGGCGACGACGGCGAGGATGCAGCATCCGACCATGCCGATGGCGCCGGGGACCATGCCGGCGGCGTCGGCGTGCGCGCTACGGACGCCCTTGCTGACGATGGTGATGCTCAGGCTGGCCAGGGCGACCGACGGCGCCGCCGCGAACAGCCCTGAGAACGCCTTCGGGGTCACGACCGCGGCGATGAGCGAGAACGCGACGACGAACGTCCCGCCCACCACGGCCCGCCCGGCGAGCGCCCCGACATCGTTCACCGTGGATGGCTTCCCCGCTCCCGCTCAACTCAACCGGTCCGACGGCGCACCGCTTCGGGACGTTGGGCCCTTGGCGCGCCCGGGCCGGCGACGGATGCTCGGATTCGCGCAAGGAGGCCGAACATGAAGGTGCGCGATGTGATGACGAAGGACGTCGTGACGGTGGCCCCCGCCACGCCGTTCAAAGACACGGTCGAGGAGCTCGTTCGGGCGAACGTCAGCGGGCTCCCGGTCGTCGCGGACGACGGCAAGCTCCTCGGCCTGGTCACGGAGGCCGACCTGATCACCAAGCCGGCCTACGGCGGGCGCCGCCGCCGCGCCCTAGCCCTGCTGGCCGACATTGTGTCCGCGCGCGACCATCGCTGGGCCACGAAGGCCATCGGCTCGGTCGCCGCCGACGTCATGACCCACAACCTGGCGGTGTGCCAGCCCGGCGACGACCTCCGCGTCGTCGCCCGGCGGATGCTTGACGCCGGGGTCAAACGGATGCCGGTCGTCGACCACCGGGGCGCGCTGGTGGGGATCGTGTCGCGCTGCGACATCCTGCGCGTGTTCGACCGGCCCGACGCGGACCTCGCGGCGGACCTCGACGCACTGGTGTCGGACCCGCTGCGGATGCCCGACGACCACCACGTGAAGGCGACCGTCCACCACGGTGTGGTGACCCTGCGCGGCGACGTGCTCCACCCCTGGGACGCGGACCTCGTCGTCGACGTCGTGAACGCCATCCCCGGCGTGGTCGACGTCGTCAACCACCTGCGTCACCGCGAGCCGAACCCGCGGCCGCCCGCCGGGCGCGTGTTCTGAGGGGGGCGGCCGACACCCGACGCGGCCCACGCGCGGCAACCCCCCGGGACGCGCCCGGGGGGTTGGTGTGTGCGGTGGTGGGGCTCAGGCGGCGCTGGCCGCGCCCCCCTGCGCCGTCGAGTTCGCGGGGATGGCCTGCGACTGGGTGCCCTGGCTGCCGCCGATCTCGATGCGGCGGGGCTTGGCCTGCTCGGCCACGGGGACCCGCAGGGTCAGGACCCCCTGCTCGTAGTTGGCCTCGATGCGGTCGGCGTCGAGGGTGTCGCCGAGGAACAGCTGGCGGGTGAAGGTGCCCTGCGTCCGCTCGGACACGACGACCTCCGTGCCCTCGGACCGCTCCCACCTGCGCTCGGCCTTGACGGTCAGCACGTTGCGGTCGACGGTCAGCTCGATCGAGGCGGGATCAACGCCGGGCAGGTCGAAGTGGACCACGACCTGGTCTCCCTGCCGGTAGGCGTCCATCGGCATCCCCGCCGTGCGGGCACCATTCTGCCCGGTGCCCCACAGCTGCTGCGTCAGCCGATCAATGTCACGGAAAGGATCGAAACGCATCAGCATTCGCTCCAGCCTCCTTCGGGTGTTCTGGTACGGGACTACGTTCGCGCCAAGTCTAACAACATCAGGCGCAGCTTCTATTCCAAATCACACTAAGAGAAGGTGCTACCCAGGCGCATGGCATCGTCGGTGTCCTCTGGGCGGACCGTCCCCGTCTGGGCGAAGGACTCCTCCGGCTCCTTCGGCAGGACCTTCTCGGCGTCGCGGCGGGCCTCGTCGATCTCGTCCTCCACGCGGTCGAGGCGCTGCTGCATGGCCTCGATCCGGTCGGCGTCTTCGCGGTTGGGCATGGTGGCTGTCCATACCCCTCGGGGCGGCGCCACATTCGCCACGCAGGGCGGTCCGGAGCCCCCAACGGCCCGCCCGCGCGGGGCCCTTCGGCCCTATCGGGCGCCGGACCGGGCGACGAGGATTGGGCCATGTTCAAGCGGGCGTTCCAGAGCGTCACCGAAGACATGGTCGAGGAGGCGCAGGCGACGGTGACCGGCGGCCTGCTGGAACGCCACGCCGACCGGGACGACCTGCCCGGATGGGTCGTGGTCAACGCCCTCGCCCACGGCGACTGGGCGGCGCTCACGCGTCTCGCCGCGGGCGAGGTGCCGGGGCGCGACCGGCTGCGGGCGGCGACGGTGACGTTCCTCGCGGGCGAGACGCTTGCGGTCGCCGGTTCTCCGGCCGGGCTGGCCGCGCTCCAGCGCGCCTACCTGCTCCCCCTGGAGCTCGGCCTGCTGCACGCCGGATCGTCCTCCTTACCGCCGTCCGCCGCCGTGCGCGCGGTACGTGGGCAGCTCGCCCGGGCGCGCGCCCAGCACCGCCACCCGACGGCCGCCCCGCAGGACGAATAGGGCATTCGCCTCTGGCGCCGGGGCCGCCGATGCGCGACGAACGGCGTGGGAGGTGGTGGCGATGCGAGCGGCTGTTGGTGACAAGGTGGTCCTGCACGCCCGGTATGTCGGGCCGCGGGCCCACGAGCGGAGCGCGGTCATCCTCGCCGTCGAGGGGCCAGATGGTCGGCCGCCCTACTTCGTGCGGTGGGACGACGGGCACGAGAGCAGGATCACGCCGGGCTCGGACGCGACGATCGAGCACTATCCGGCCGTGGCCGCGGGCGCGTGAGCGCGATGGGGTGGATCGACCAGCGCGGGTCATCCGTCCTCCCGCGGAACGAGTGCCTGCGCCTGCTCACGCTGCACGCAGGCGGTGTCGGCCGTGTGGGTGTCGCGACCAACGGCGCGCCGGTGATCGTGCCGGTCAACTACCGGATGATGGGGTCCGACGTGCTCGTGCAGGTCGGGAGGGGCACGGTGCTCGACGCGGTGGAGCACCACCGCGCCATCGCGTTCGAGGTGGACAGTGAGCTCCCGCCCGAGGCCTGGAGCGTGTACGTGCGCGGGCCGGCGCGCCGGTTGGAGTGCTCCGCGGCCCTGGCGGCGCCGACGCCTGCGGGTGCCGCGCCGTCGGTCCCGCACCCCGGCACCGCGTTGGTGGTGATCCGCAGCGACGTCGTCTCGGGCCGGCGCTTCCCGGTGCCGCCGGTCGGCCTCGAGGCCGGCACGCCGAGCCGCCCGCTCGCGGCGATCGGGATGCGCCGGCCGGTATGCGTCCGCGCCGGGACGACGATCCGGGGTGCCGCCGCGGCCATGGAGGCCGAGCAGGTATCGGGCGTGGTCCTCGGCGACCACCCGGCGTGGCTGGTCAGCGAGCACGACCTCGTGGGCGGGCTGGCTGCCGGGTTGTCACCCGACAGCCCGGCCGCAGACGTGGCGACGCGCGCACCGCTGTGGGCCACCACGACGACAACCGTCCAGGGCGCCGTCGCCCTCATGGCCAAGCACTGCCTCGAGCACCTGCTCGTCATCACCGCAGAGGGTGAGCTCGTCGGCGTGCTGTCGCGGCGCGAGGCGCTGCGCCTCCTCGTGCAGGAACGGGACCAAAGTCCCGCCGGCGCCAGGACTTCGGAGGGTGTCGCCCCAGGGGTGTGAGCGCGCAGGATTGGGGTAGACCCAGGAGCGGAGACATGACGATGACGACTGAACTCAGCCACCTACCCCCCGACGACGCAGAGCGCCTCGAGCAGCGCTGGGGCATCAGCATCGCCCTCGACATGCTGCATGACGGCCTGATCACGCCGACCGAGTTCCTGTGGTTGTGTGAGGAAACGGCCGAGGCGGAGGACGAGCTCGCCCACTGCGCGGCCTGACATCCACAACCGCGTAACAGCACTTCGCCTCTACCTGCCGTCCCCCGTCCGCCGCACGATGCGCGTGACGAGAGGAGGCCGACAGTGCGGGCAGAACTTGACCTTACGTTGCGCGCATGCGTCGCGCGCTTGGCCGACGAGGCGCGGCGCGCCGCCGCGCAGGCGCCGCTCGGGAGCGCCGCGCACGACTTCTACGCCGGTGTGCGGTCGGCTGCGGAGCGGCAGTTGCACCCGGGGCTGGCCGCGGTGGACGACGTCGCGTGGTTGGACCGCGAACCGCGGGCCTTCCGAGACGGCTATCTGGCCGCGTCCGCGCTCATCGCGACGGCGTCGCCCGATCCGCCGATGCACCTCCCGTTGCCCGCGTTCTGACCAGGGAGCGGGCTCAGGCGAGCACCAGGTCGGGGACGAGTTCGCCGGTGGTGCTGTCGACGACGCCGACGTCGGTGACGTGAGGACCGGGCAGGCAGGCGAGGCTGGCCGTCATCACCTGCAGCAGCGGTTGGGTGAACGCGCCCGTCGGCAGCCCGACTGACAGCGCGGCATCGAGCACGGCGCGCTGGAGTTCGGCGACCTCGTGGCACGGCAGCGGCGAGAGGATGCCGGCGATGGGGAGATCGATCGACGCGACGACGTCGCGTCCGCGCGCGACGGCGACCCCGCCGCCTGCCGCGATGACGCGGTTGGCCGCTGCCGCCATGGCGTCGGGGTCGCGGCCGAACACGACGAGGTTGTGCGTGTCATGGGAGACGGTTGTGGCAATGGCGCCGGTCCAGTCGCTGCCCACCCAGCCAGCGGCGAGCAGGCCCAGGTGCGGGCGGGCGTCGATGCGGCCGTGGCGGTGCACGACGGCCTGCAGGATGTGGCCGGGCGGCACGACGACGGCACCGCCGACGATGTCGACGTCGGCTTCGCCCCAGGCCGTGACGGCGACACCGTTGATGGTGCGCACGCGGGCGCGGCCGTCGGCGTGCCCGGGCAGCCGCAGCGTGAAGTCGTCCGGTGACAACGCGGCAAGGTGCATGGTCGCCAACGGCACATCGGCCGGTGCGTCCTCGCACGGCACCAGCATGCGGCCACCTGCGGCCACGCGGTTCCCCGCGCACAGCACGTCGTCGACCCACATCTCCTCGAGCGAGCTGAGCACGATGAGGTCGGCCTGCCGGCCGGCGGCGACGAGGCCGAGGTCCGTGCGCCCCAGGCGGTAGGCGGCGTGGTAGGTCGCGATGCGCAGGGCGCGGACGGGCGGCAGGCCGGCGGCGACGAGGCGTCGCAGGAGGTGGTCCATGCCGCCGTCGGCGAGCAGCGTCATGGCGTAGAGGTCGTCCGTGCACGCCACGATGTGGGTCGGGAGCTCGGCGAGGTGCTGCAGGTCGGCGATCACGCCGGGCAGGAGCGACGGCATCATCCCGCGTAGCTCGACGGTCATCCCGGCGCGCAACCTCGCTAACGCGTCGCCGTCGACGAACAGCTCGTGGTCGGAGTCGATGCCCGCCGCGAGGTACGCCTCGAGCGCGGGGCCCGTCAGCCCCGCGGCGTGGCCCGACACGATCTTTCCCGCGTTAAGCCCGGCGGCGACGACACCGACCATGCGGTCGTCGGCGCCGAGCACGCCGAGCATGTCCATCACCTCGGCGAGGCCGCCGACCTCGTCCCACGACAGCATCTCGGCGACGTCGGGCGCGTAGAGGTCGTGCCCGGACAGCTCGAGACCGGGCTGGGGCGGCACGCACGACGGTGCCTGCACGATAAAGCGCACGGGCAGCCTGCGGCTGGCGTCCACGGCGTAGCGCACGCCGTCGACGCCGGCGACGTTCGCCAGTTCGTGCGGGTCGCAGAACACCGTCGTCGTCCCTCGCGGGCACACCGCTGCCGCGTATGCGCCCGGTGTGAGCATCGAGCTCTCGAAGTGGACATGCATGTCGATCAGCCCGGGTGCGGTCCAGCGCCCCGTGCAGTCGATGACGTCGGCAGCGTCGGCGCGGCTCCCGCGCGGGTGCACGCTGGCGATGAGGCTCCCGACGATGCCGACATCGGCGGGCTTCAGCTCGCCGGTCCCCACGTCGACCACGGTGCCGCTGGCGAGCAGCAGGTCGAACGGGCACAGACCGCGCGCCGCCTGGACCGCCCGGGCGCGATCGGTCGGGTCGACGTGTTCTCGCATCGTGGTGCCTCCGGTGGCGTCGTTCCTGCGCGCATCGTCCACGCCTCGGGTGCGCGGCACAAGGGCCGAACGCCCTCCTGTGCGGGGCGGGGGCGCCGGCGCGTCAGGCGCCGGCCGCGCTCACGACCATATCGGTGACAAAACCGGCGACCAGCCCGAGGAACACGCCCCACACGAGCAGCTCGCGCCCGCCCATGCGGTGGGCGACGCCGAGCAACTGGATCACCACGTAGATGATCGAGCCCGCGGCAAGGGTGAGGAACATGACCGAGACCGCCTCGGACGTGAACTCGTGCCCGACCAGGGTGCCGACGAACGTCGGGCCGCCGCCGATGAGGCCCATGGCAGCCAGGAACGCCCAGCTGGGGCGCTCGTCCTCGGCGGCGAGGGGGGCCACGATCCCGAACCCTTCGGTGGCGTTGTGGAGCCCGAAGCCGATGATGAGCAGGGTCGCCAGCGTGATCTCGCCGCGGGCCGCGCTGCCGCCGATGGCCAGCCCCTCGCCGAAGTTGTGCAGGCCGATCCCGACCGCGATCAGCACCGCCAGCCGCCGGCCCGGCGTGAGCGCCCAGCCCTCAGCGCGCTCGAGCTGGCCGGCGGCCATCGCGCCCACGCCGGCGCGCGGCCGGCGGCGGCCGAGCAACTGTTCGTAGTAGACGAGCCCCACCAGGCCCACGCCCGTGCCGCCGAGGAACAGCGCGGCGTAGCCGATCACGGGGGCCAGGCCCGCCTTGTGGGCGTGCAGGTTGGACAGGGCCCTGTCGACGGGCTCCCACCCATGGGAGAGGACGTCCCATGCGAGGAACACCAGGACCCCGATCGCCACGGCGTTCAGGAACTGCCGGAGCCGCGGCACCGGCGCCCGCAGCCGGCCGAGGGGGAGGCCCAACATGATCGTCATCCCAGCGATCGCCCCGAGGACCAGGGTGCGGGTCTCGCTCATCTCGCCGTCCTCCACGCGCCTCGGCCGCACGATGTTAGGTACACCTAACACTACCGCAGGGTAGGGGCACGCAAACCTGCGGTCAAGCGCGTCGTCGCGAGGCCGCCGTCGGGGGCCGCGCCGCTCGCAGGGCGCCAACGGTGGCCGCCGCCGCGGGCACCGGCAACGGCCGGTGCGGCGACGTGGCAGGGCGGTCGTCGCAGGCGGCGCCGGCACCCTCCTCAAGCACCTCGTCGATCAACCGCAGGATCTCGTCACACCGCGTCCCAGGCGCCATCGCCCCTCCCTCCTCGTCGGCCGGGGCCCTCAGGCGTCGTCCGCTCGAACGCCGGCTCCCCCCATCATCGGTGCGCGGCGCGGCCGCGCAGCAGGACCGATGGTCGGGCGCGCGAAGGACTTAGGTCCCACCGCGCCGGTCCCTCGACGGCCTCGCCGGCGGCGAACGTGCCGATCGGCCCTATGAATGCCCCGCCGCTGCCCCGATCGTGGCCCGTATGGCACGCAGACGCCGGGGCGCACGGTCGTGACCTTCGTCACGCTGGTGCTGCACAACGTCGGCGTGAAGAAGGTCCGCTTGGCGTTCACCGCGCTGGCCGTCGCCATCGGAGTGATGGCTGTGGTCGCCCTGGGGGTCGTCACGTCGAGCCTGGAGACGAGCGAACTGTCGATCATGCAGACCGGCCGTGCCGACTTCACCATCGCGCAGAAGCACGTCGCCGACCTGCTCGCCAGCAGCATCGGCGACGACCGGGTCCCGGTCATCGCCGCCGAGCCGGGCGTGGCCAGCGTCGTCGGCGTGCTCATCGGGACGGGGCGCCTCGACGCCGACAACCCGCAGTTCCTGCAGATCGGCATCGACCCGGGCCGTCTCGCCGACTTCGGTGTGACCGTCGTCGCGGGCCAGCCGTTCACCGCATCGGCCAAGGACCAGCTGATGCTCGGGTGGCGCGCCGCGGAGCACCTGCACAAGCACGTGGGCGACACGCTCGCGATCGAGAAGAACACCTACCGCGTCACGGGGATCTTCTCGACGGGCCAGGCGCTCGGCGACCTTGGCGGGATGTTGCCGTTGGCCTGGTTCCAGACCTACCAGCGCCAGCCGGGGCAGCTCACCCTCCTGTTCGTCAGGGCCCAGCCCGGCACGAATGTCCCGGCCCTGCAGGCGCGGATCGACGCCGATAACCCGCAGCTGACGACCGTCCGCACCATCGAGCAGTTCGGGCGGGCGGACCGGAGCCTGGCGCTCATCCGCGCCGCCGCGCGCGGCAGCACCGTGCTGGCGATCGTCATCGGCGCCATCGTCGTGATGAGCGCCATGACGATCACGTTCGTCGAGCGCATCCGGGAGTTCGGCGTGCTCGCCGCCATCGGCTGGCCGCGCCGGCGCGTGATGGCGATGATCATCTGTGAGGCGCTGATCATCGGGCTGCTCGGCGCCGCGGGCGGCTCGTTCCTGTCGTGGGTGGCGGTGCGTGCCGTCCAGCACCTGCCGAGCCTGCAGGGCGTGCTGCACCCCGTCTTCCGCGCCACGGACTACGCCCGCGCCCTGTCCACCGCGGCCGCCATGAGCCTGCTGGGCGGCCTCTACCCGGCCCTGCGGGCCGCGCTGGCCCAGCCGATGGAGCAGCTCCGCAATGAGTGACCCCGGCGCCGCCCTCGAGCTCGTCGACGTGCACAAGCACTTCGACGGCGGGAAGGTCCGGGCGCTCGACGGGCTCGACCTCGTGGTCGGCACCGGCGAGTGCGTGGCGATCTCCGGCCCGTCGGGCTGCGGCAAGTCGACGATGCTGCACCTCGTCGCCGCCCTCGACCGCCCCACCTCGGGGGAGGTCCGCGTGGCCGGCCGCGACCTCGCCCGGCTGCACAACCTGGCGCGGTACCGCCGCACGCAGGTGGGCCTCGTGTTCCAGCTCCACGACCTGCTCCCCCAGCTCAGCGCCGTGCAGAACATCGAGGTGGCGATGTTCGGCACCCGCCGGTCGCGGAGCCAACGCCGCGCGCGGGCACGCGAGCTGCTCGAGCTGGTCGACCTCGCCGGCCAGGAGCACCGGACCCCCACCCGCCTGTCCGGCGGGGAGCGCCAGCGCGTGGCCATCGCCCGTGCCCTCGCCAACGATCCCGCCCTGCTGCTCGCCGACGAGCCGACGGGGAACCTCGACGAGGAGTCCGTCGCGCGCGTGCTCGCCCTGTTCGCCGACCTGCGTCACCACCGCCCCGAGCTCACGATCGTGCTCGTCACCCACGACCCCGTGGTCTCGGCGACGGCCGATCGGACAGTGTTCCTGCGCGCCGGGCGCCTCGACGCCGCACGGCCTCCCCGCGTGGGACGGGAGGGCTCGCCTGAAGGGGCGTTCGGCCCTATCCGCCCGTCGGGGCCGGTGTCACGCTCGGCGCGATGACCCAGGTCTCTGCCTACACCCGGCCCCGCTCGCTCGATGAGGCCAACGAGGCGTTGCGGCGCCCCGGTGCCGTCCTCATCGGCGGGGGCACGAAGCTCTCCCGACGCGGCGCCGAGGCGCGCGTCGAAGTGGTCGACCTACAGGCGCTGGGGTTCGACGACATCGAGCGCGGCGCCGGCGCCACGTTGCGGATGGGGGCGACCGTCACCCTCCAGGAGGTCGTGGACCACGCCGGCGCGCCCGACGTCGTACGCGAGGCGGCACGCCGCGAGCAGCCGAGCACGCTGCGCAACCAGGCGACGGTCGGCGGGTGCGTCGCCACCGGCGACCCGGAGAGCGAGCTGTTGGCCGCCCTCCTCGCCTACGGCGCCGTTGTCACATTCGCCGACGGCGCGCCCGTGCCCCTCGAGGACGTCCTGGCCTCCCTGCCGCTGGGCCCCGACGCGATCGTCACTGCGGTGACGATCGAGACGGAGGGCCGCGCCGCGGCGGAGCGGGCGGCGCGCACGACCGCCGACTCGCCGATCGTCGCCGCCGTGGCCCGTTCGGCCGGGGGCGCCCTCCGCCTGGCGATGTCGGGCGTCGCCGACCGGCCGGTGCTGGTGACGCGCATCGACGAGCTCCGCCCGCCTGGTGACTTCCGTGGCTCCGGCGAGTACCGCGCCGCCGTCGCCGCCGTGCTCGCGGCGCGGGTGGAGGAGGCGGTCCGATGAACGTGGCATTGCTCCTCAACGGCGCACGCCAGGACGTCGAGTGCAGCCCCGGCGAGACGCTGCTGTCCCTCCTGCGCCGCCTCGGGTGCGCCAGCGTGCGCTTCGGGTCGTCCACGGGCGAGACCGGTGCGTCCGCCGTCCTGCTCGACGGCAAGCTGGTGGCGGCCGACGTGGTGCTCGCCGCCCAGGTCGGGGGCCACGAAGTGACGACGGTCGAGTCGCTCAACGTGGCGACCGGTGAGCTCCACCCGGTCCAGGCCGCGTTCGTCGATGCCGGTGCCCTGCAATCGGGCTATTCGGCGGGGGCGATGGTCCTGGCGGCCAAGGCGCTCCTCGAGCGCAACCCGGACCCCACCGACGACGAGATCCGCGACGCGCTGTCGGGCGTGCTGGACCGGGAGAGCGGCTACGTGAAGGTGGTCGAGGCCGTGCGCCGGGCGGCGGTCGCCATGCGGGGGGGCAAGCCCGACACCATGGAGCCGGTCATCGTGGCGCCCGGCAATGGCGGCGCGGGCGGCGCACCGCTCGCCGTCCCTCGCATCGTCCCGTCGCCGGACGTGCCTCCCACGACCGTCGTCGGGCGGCCAGAGCACAAGGTCGACTCCCTGCGGCTCGTGAAGGGCAACCCCGCGTTCGCGGACGACATCGAGCTGCGCGGGATGTTGACGGCGAAGGTCCTCCGGAGCCCGCACGCACACGCCCGCATCGTCGCCATGGACGATTCCGAGGCGTGGGCACTCCCCGGCGTCCACGCGGTGCTGCACTGGGGCAACACGCCGCGGGTGAAGTACGCCTCGGGCGGCCAGAGCTGGCCCAACCCGCTGCCCCACGACCAGGTCAGCTTCGACGACAAGGTGCGCCACGTCGGTGACCGGGTGGCGGCCGTTGCGGCCGAAACCGAGGAGATCGCCGAGGAGGCGTGCCGGCGCATCAAGGTGACCTACGAGGTCCTCCCCGCCGTGTTCGACCCGCACGCGGCCATGGCGCCTGGCGCACCGGTCATCCACGACGAGGACGACACCGAGGGCATCTACGACGCGGCGCGCAACATCAGCCACCACATCGAGGGCCAGACGGTGAGCGACGCCGACATGGACGCCGCCTTCGCCCGCGCCGACTTCGTGTTCGAGCAGACGTTCGACGTGCAGCAACAGCAGCACTGCCCGATCGAGCCGCACGTCACCGTGGGCTGGCTCGACGAGGACGAGCGCCTCGTGCTGCGGGCCTCGACCCAGGTGCCGTTCCATGTGCGCCGGATGGTCGCGCCGCTGGTCGGCCTGCCGGTCAAGCAAATCCGCGTGATCAAGCCCCGGCTCGGCGGCGGCTTCGGGAGCAAGCAGGAGATGCTCCTCGAGGACATCGTTGCCCATCTCGTGCTCGCCACCCGCCGCCCCGTCCGCCTGGTCTTCACGCGCGAGGAGGAGTTCGTCTCGTCCCGCGTGCGCCACGCCCAGACCGTCACCTACCGCACGGGCGTCACGGCGGACGGGACGCTGGTTGCGCAGGACATGCGCGTCGTGGCCAATACCGGCCCGTACGGCACGCACGGCTTCTCTGTGCAGTCGGTCGGCGGCCAGCACGGCCTGTCCAGCTACAACTGCCCAGCGAAGCGCTTCAGCTGCGACGTGGCCTACACCAACCGGCCGGTGGCCGGCGCCTTCCGCGGGTACGGCG
>Ga0070741_10003331_pt1 | contig 40210 bp, 39 predicted proteins | sample Coa_R1_4_FD_66440 | JGI IMG/M metagenome (GOLD analysis project Ga0070741, IMG submission 66440) | Surface soil microbial communities from Centralia Pennsylvania, which are recovering from an underground coalmine fire - Coalmine... | ecosystem: Environmental > Terrestrial > Soil > Unclassified ...
CTGCTTCAGCGCCGCGATGATCTGCGCCTCGCTGTGCCTGCTCTTGCTCATCCGCTTTCCCCTTTCGTTCGTCCGAAATCGTACTCCATCTCGGACGGTTTAAGGGGGGCACGTCACAGGGGCGCGGATCACTGGGGATGCCGTGATGCGTATCAACGGCATGCCTTCCAACTCGCAATCGATCAACATCGAAGGCCAGGATGCCACCAACGGGTTCATCAAGCAGCAGAACCAGATCAACCAGGCCGGCATGGATGCGATCCAGGAAGTCGCCATTCAAACCAGCAACTTCGCCGCGGAATTCGGGCAAGCAGGCGGCGGTTATTTCAATTACACGATGAAGTCCGGCACCAATGACCTGCACGGGAGCGCCTACGACTATTTCACGAACGAGGCCTTGAACGCGGGGTTGCCGTTTACCGACGCTGGCCGGGGGCTCGGCACCAACAACCAGGGAAAGATCGGGCAACACATCCGCAACCCGCTTCGGCAAAACGACTATGGGTTCACGCTCGGCGGGCCGATTCGTATTCCCGGCGTTTACAACGGGAAAAACCGCAGCTTCTTCTTCTTCAACTTCGAACAGTTTCGCCAATCCGCCTTGCTCACCAACACACTGGGAGTCGTCCCCACGGCCGCCCAGCGCGCCGGAGATTTCAGCGCCGCCCTTACAACCAACTGCGCCTCGGTATCGCCGGCCGTCGATCCGATCAACAGCCAGATTTGTCTCAACGAGATCTTCGATCCCAACACGACACGTACTGTGAATGGCATCACCGTCCGGGATCCGTTTCCGGGCAACAAAATTTCACCCAGCCGGATCGACCCCACGGCCGCCATCATACAGAACATGATTCCATTGCCCAACGCCACAACGGGCTTCCTGAATTATCTGGCGCCGGCCTATTCGAATTACCGGCACACCACCATCCCGTCGCTCAAACTCGATCACAACTTGAGCGACAAAATGAAACTCTCCGGATTTTATTCGGCGACCCGCACCTACTCCCCCCAGAACAACGGGTTTCCGCAACCCTACACCGCGACCCAGCCCCAGGACGCTTTGGCGCACATTGTTCGCCTGAATTGGGACTACAGCGCCACGCCGACTTTGCTGATTCATCTGGGAGCGGGAATCCTGCGCACATCCAACCCACAGGATGCTCCCCGGTTCGACCAAGCAGCAAACAAACTGTTTCCAGAGGGTCTTCCCTTCAACGCACCCTACTTCCCCTACCTGGCGGGCATGTACAGCGCGATCGGAGGAGGATGGAACGGCGGCGGCGGATTCCCGGTCGGCAATACCAGTGTCGCGTTCACTTTGACGCCGCAAGCTTATGACACCAAGCCGACCTTCAATGCCAGCGCGACCTGGGTCAAGGGAAACCACACCTTCAAGCTGGGCGCGACGGCCATTTACGAAGGAATCCAGAGCGTGAACTCGAGCCGCGCCAACGGACAATTCGGATTCTTGCAGCAACAGACAGCCGATCCCGCGCAATTTGGCCAGCCGTTTTCGAACACCGCCAGCAGCGGTTTCGGGTACGCCAGTTTCTTTCTCGGTGTTCCGAATAACGTCGCTCTTGCACAAACCGCACGGCCGCGCCTCGGCACACACGCTTACGCGCTCTTCGTTCAAGACAACTGGAAGGTCACCCGCAAGCTGACCTTCGAGTACGGGTTGCGCTGGGACTACGCCATTTTGTGGAAAGAGCAGTATGGCCGTATGCAAAGCGCCGCTTTCGACAAGCCCAACAGCCTGATCGCCGGACGGCTCGGAACCGTGCAATATGAGGCGGAGAACGCGGGGGCTCAGAGCTGCCATTGCAATTTCTCTTCTGCCTATCCCTATGCCGTTGGGCCTCATTTGGGAGTGGCCTACCAAATCACTCCTAAAACCGTGTTCCGAGCCGGCGGGGCAATCTCATATTCCTCGGTCTCCGATCAGGCTGGACTGAACAGCAGCGCGGGCGACTTTTACAACGTCCTTTCGCCAGGTTATGGGATCGCCGCCGGCCTCATGAAAGACGGGAATCCCTATGCGCCCGGCAACCGCTTCGGGAATAAACCCATCACTTGGCCGGATTTCGACCCCTTGTTCCCGTTCCCGGCATCGCAGTCGCCCCTTGTAATTCCTCCCTCCTCTCCGTTCGTCTCCATCGCTCCCAACGCCGGGCGCTTGCCGCGAGTTTTTGAGTGGAGCGTCGGATTCCAGCGCGAAGTGATGCGCGACTTAGCCGTGGATGTCGCGTACGTGGGGAACCGCGGAGCCTGGTGGGTGTCTCCCTTGCTGGCAGGGCTGAACTATAACGCCCTCACGCCCGAGGGCTTGAAATCGATGTACGGGCTCGATGTGACCAACAGGACCGACACGGCGCTGCTCAACACGCCCATCAGTTCGCCGCTCGTTACGGCCCGCTTCCCGTGGCTGGCGAATCCCAACAGCGTCTATCCCGGATTTCCGACCACGCAGCCGCTGAAGCAGGCCCTGCGGCCCTACCCGCAGTGGAACGGCATTCCGCCATTCCTGGGGCCGCCTATGGGCAACACCTGGTACGACTCGCTTCAGATCAAAGCGACCAAGAGAATGGCGCACGGCTTCACTGCCCAGGTGGCCTACACCTGGCAAAAGGAGCTCACCAACGGCACCAACTCAAACACGTCTTACGTGACGCCGTCTCCTCCACTGATCAATGACGTATTCAATAAAGCGCAAAACAAGCAGATTTCGGGATTCAGCCAGCCGCAAACGCTGATCATTTCCTACAGCTACACGACGCCGCGGCTGCGGTCCGACCAGACCGGGCTCAAGGTGCTTTCCTGGGCGCTGCGCGACTGGACCTACAGTGGAGTCCTGCGTTACCAGAGCGGCCAAATCCTCCCGAGCCCGCCCTCGGCTGCCAACCTCTTGGACAACTTGGCGCGCGGACCCGCCAACAATCCCGCTCTGTGGGGCGGCGGGTTCACGTTCCTGAACCGCGTGCCCGGCCAGCCTCTGTTCGTGGTGGATCCGAACTCCAAGTTCGATCCCACCAAGCAACTCGTGTTGAATCCCGCGGCCTGGCAGGAACCGGCCTACGGTAGCTTCGGGGCTTCCGCGCCCTACTTCAACGATTTCCGCTGGCAGCGGCAACCCACCGAAGCCATGGCCTTCGGCCGCGTTTTTCGGATCAAGGAAAAAACCTCCATCCAGATTCGCGCGGAGTTCCAGAACATCTTCAACCGTACTTACTATTCGGTGCCGAGCATTGGAGCGGCATTCGCCCAGCCGACCGTAACGATCAACACGCCTACGGGTCGCCTGAATAGCTTGAGCGGCACGACGGGCCTGCTGTCGTCCGGATTCGGGTATGTCAACTGGGTGAACGGCGGCACCTACAACACGCTCGGAGCTGGTCCTGCGCCGCGAAGCGGCCAGATCGTGGCGCGTCTTCAGTTTTGATTCTCTAGCGCGCCGATCTTCCGGGTCGGCGCGCTTCCCTAGGCTGGCCGAGACTCCTCCCTCACGGTCGTGACTGAGCAGGTCAACGATCCCGCCGCGGCGCGCGTGTAAGCAAGCGGGCTCCTCTCAGCAGGCGACGCGAACTGTATCATAAAATCGAATAACGCCCCGGATATTTCGTGGCTTTCGGGTCAAGAGAATCCAGGCGTTCGATCCGCATTTCCGGAGCAATCTGATCAGCAAGAGAGATTTATTCCGCAACGCACTCCGGTGGTAGCACTGGAAGCGCAGGGAACCGATCAATCCAAACGAAAGGAGGAGGCCATAACACATGGAACCACGCGACTATCCGCCTCGTTATCTGCATATTTCCGGCGCATTTGCCTTAGGGGGAACTTTTACGGACGTTGCGCCTGGGGTACACGTTCCGATTCCCACGGTTGCCCCCGTACACTTGCCAATGGCGGGCGGAATTTCCGAAGCACGAGTTAAGAAGACTTCGCTCGATTGCCGGAAAGTCAACTTTGGGTCGCTCGACCGGAAAACTGCTGCCAGTCTGAGAAAGAAGCAACTGTTTTCGATCGGCTCCGCGCGGACGTTCTGCAAGAGCGAGCCGGACGTTCCCGGGCAGCCCTTCCGTAACAATTGCGCGACCGAAATAAGCTCGCTCCGCCTTGGCGACAGAGTCTCTTTGAAACACATTTTGCTGAACATGCAGTCGTCACACGATCCAGCCAAGACACGCTTCCCCCAAATTACCTTCGGCCCCACCGAAATCAAGGGACTGAAGCTGGGCAAATCCGAGCTCAGGGTAACGCTGGATCTGGAAACATTCAATCGATATCCGACTCTCGAGGCGCTGGAAACCGCATTCCAGAACGACCCCAAGCTGCGGGACCGGTTGCAATCGCGATTCGTGATTGACCCCGTCACCGGAGGCTTTTACAGGAACCCGTCCGGTTACGTTGTGGGTTCTTTGGTGGAGAAGATCGAGGGACTCCCCAGCGACGCTACTGTCGATGGCTACCGCGTGCACTGGCCTCCGTTTGGGAATCTGATCCTCGGGGAAATGGTGCTCACGCCTTACATGCGGCGCGTGTCTCTGATCCGATTCACCTATTCAGACGGGTCGGGCGGCTCGGGATGTTCGGGCGGAAGTACGTATCCATGAGGGCCGCCAGCATCGTCCACGCCGCGAACCAACGCAAATAAACGCGACTCGCCCGAATCCTTTCGCCGGTCCGAGGGAAACTAGTCTACAGCGATGACCGATGCCGAGTTTCGGGATGCGTTTCAACGCCACAAGCACGTGGTCCATCGCTTTGTCTACAGGATGACGGGTTCGGGCTCCATCGCGGAGGATATCGTCCAGGAATGTTTCCTGGCGTTCTGGCGCAAGCCTGAGGCTTACGACGCGAATCGCGGCGGGCAGCAGGCATACCTGTTGGGAATCGCCAGGAAAATGGTGCTGAAGCGCTGGCGGAAGGAGCATCCGCAGGAGCCTTTGGATGAGATGCAGATTGTTCAACCGCCGCTAGACGCAACCGGAATCGGACGGGCGCAGGCTGTCGAACGAGCGATTCTTGCGTTGCCCTCTCTCCAGCGCGAACCGGTGATTCTGGCTGAATACGAAGAGATGTCGCTTGAAGAGATTGCCCGGGCCACGGAATCGGAGTTGGCTGCGGTAAAGTCGCGGCTCCACCGGGCAAGGCAGAATTTGCGGCGCATGTTGGCGCCTTTATTGGAATCGAGAGGTGTTTGCAATGGAACCAAATGATCCCCAGCTTCGAGACCTGTTGCGTGAGTGGGAAACGCCCGCGCTCACTGGCGATCTTGAGCAGCGCGTAATGGCAAGACGAAGAGATTGGGCGAGCTTCCTGCTCCACGGGTCCATTCGCGTGCCTCTGCCGGTGATCTACTGTCTGCTGGCCGCGCTGATCTTCGCCGGCTGGCGTGTGTCCGCGCGCGAGTCCCAAAGCAGGCCGTGCGTCGCGCAGGCTGTATCGAACGAGTGTAGTCACGCCGTTTCCAGCGCCTGCTAGGCGGCACCGATCCAAATCCAACGACCAAGGAGATGAACCCATGAAGTATCTGTGTGTCTTCGCGAGCTTATTGTGCCTGGCCGGCCTTGCCGGCGCCAAGTCTCCCGTGCCTCGTCCGGCGAAGGATTTCGCCTGTACGGACGCGGACGGCAAGCAGATTTCGCTTTCGAAATTCAAAGGCAAAGTGGTGCTGATTCAGTTTCTGGATACGAACTGTCCCCACTGCCAGGCGTTCTCCAAGACGCTGACGAAACTGCAATCCGATCTTGGGCCGCAGGGTTTTCAGGCCTTTGGCGTGGCGTTCAATGAAGCCACTCCGGAGATGGTGCGGGGCTACGTGAGCGGCCTGCATCTCGGCATTCCCGTCGGCTATGCGCCGCGCGAGCAGGTCATCGGCTATCTGGGCTTTTCCGTGCTGGAACGGCTGACGGTGCCGCAGGTGATGATTATCGATCGGACTGGAAACGTTCGTGCGCAAAGCGATCCGCTGGGAACGTCGGAGCTTCAGGACGAGACCTACCTGAGGGGATTCATCCGGAAGCTCCTCAAGTAAGCGGTTTACGAGCCCTCGTGGCACGGGCCTGTCAGCGCCGGTCTCGTGACCGGCGCAAGGCTTTACTCCAGCCGGTAGTTGGGAGCTTCCTTTGTGATGATCACGTCGTGCACGTGGCTCTCGCGCAGGCCGGCCGAAGTCACGCGCAGGAACTGGGCGCGCTCGCGCAGCTCTTGGATCGTTCCGCATCCGCAGTAGCCCATCCCGGAGCGCAGCCCGCCCACGAGCTGATACACCAGCTCGGCCAGCATGCCTTTATAAGGCACACGGCCCTCGATGCCCTCCGGCACCAGCTTCCCGCTGCCTTCCTGCGAGTAACGGTCGGCGGAACCCTGGCTCATGGCGCCCATCGATCCCATGCCGCGATAACTCTTGAACGTCCGGCCCTGATAGAGGATGGTTTCGCCGGGACTTTCCTCGGTGCCGGCCAGCAGGCTTCCGATCATCACGCAGTCTGCGCCCGCGGCGATCGCTTTGGTGATGTCGCCCGAAAACTTGATACCGCCGTCGGCGATCAGCGGAACGCCGCTGCCTTGCGTCGCCTTCGCGCACTCGGCGATCGCGGTGATCTGCGGGACTCCGGCGCCGCTGACCACGCGCGTCGTGCAGATTGAGCCTGGACCGATGCCCACCTTAATCCCGTCCGCTCCCAGGCCGATCAGGTCGCAGGCGCCCTCCTTCGTGGCGACATTGCCTGCAATCAGCTCAACGTTGGGCAGCGCGCGCTTCAGCGAGGCCACGGCTTCCAGGACGCGCTCCTGATGTCCATGGGCCGAATCTACCGCCAGCACGTCGACTTTCTTCTTCACCAGCTCCTGCGCGCGCTCCAGGAAGTCGCCCGAGGATCCTACCGCCGCGCCCACGCGTAAGCGCCCCTGCGGGTCCTTGGCGGCGTTCGGATACTTGAGCTTCTTCTGGATGTCCTTGACGGTGATCAGTCCCTTGAGGTTGTAATGGTCGTCCACCACCAGCAGTTTTTCCACGCGGTGCTGGTGCAGAATCGCTTCGGCCTCTTCCAGCGTGGTGCCGACGCCGACCGTGATCAGGTTCTCTTTCGTCATCACCGCCGAAATCGGCAGATCGTAGCGGGTCTCGAAGCGCAGATCGCGGTTGGTGAGAATTCCCACCAGCTTGCCGTTCTTGGTGACCGGAACGCCTGAAATGCGGTAGCGCTTCATCACGGCGAGCGCGTCGGAAATCTTCTGTTCCGGATCTATGGTGACCGGATCGACGATCATCCCGCTTTCCGAACGCTTCACGCGGTCCACTTCTTCCGCCTGGCGCTCGATGGACATGTTCCGGTGAATCAAGCCGAGGCCGCCCTGCTGCGCCAGCGCGATCGCCAGGTGCGATTCCGTCACCGTGTCCATGGCCGCGCTGACAATCGGAATGTTCAGCCCGATCTTGCGGGTGATCCAGGTGCGCGTGTCGGTCTGGGCGGGGACGACGCTGCTGCGGGCCGGAAGCAGGAGAACGTCGTCGAAAGTGAGTCCTTCGGGAATCGTTTCCGGAATCATCGAGTGTACTTTTCATGTTACAGCACGGCGCGTGATATGGTTTCGGTTAGGAGCGTCTGTTCCGCATGTTTCCGCGCCGCCGCACCAGTGACCTGCCGCATCCGCTGCTGGTCGTCGGCGCCGTGCTCGTCCTGGGCGGCCTGCTGCTTTACGTGCTTCGGACCGGCCACCGCGTTTCCACGCTTGAAGCGATTCTGCTGGTGGTTTTCGTTCTGGTGTTCTCCCGCGTGAGCCGCTGGTCGGCGCGCAGGCGCAAGGAGAAGCGCCTGCGGGAACTCGAGGAACTGCGCCGGACTCCGATTCTCCGCATCAACGAGTAACCACGACTACGTTCACGTGGATCTGCGAAAAGTTCAAATCCAGCAGTGTCTGCGCGAGCGCAGAGGCCAGGAGCGCGACTATGGCGACGAGCACGAGTGTGCCGTGCAATTTCATAGACCGCCCGTTCTTATTGGTTTTTCCCTAGCGCCGTCGTGGCGAGCATCCCGCCCAGCCCCATCGTCTCTACGGCCGAGGAGGGCACGATCACCATCGAACCCTTCTCCTTGATCGCCTCGTACAGCATGTTCATCGCGCGCAGGTGCAGCGCGACCGGATTGTCACGATACACCGCGGCCGCTTCCGCGAATTTGTTCGAGATCTGCGTTTCAGCGTCGCCCAGGATGATGCGGGCCTGGCGCTCCCGCTCGGCTTGCGCCTGCCGCGACATCGCGTCTTCCAGCGCCTGCGGGATTTTCACATCGCGAATTTCGACCGACTGCACGGTAATGCCCCAGGGATTGGTCTTCTCATCCAGCACTTTTTGCAGAGCGTTCCCGAGAGTTTCGCGCTCGGTCAGTAACTGGGCCAGTTCGTGCCGCCCGATGCATTCCCGGAGCGCGGTTTGCGCACCCAGCGTTACGGCCTCGGCGAAGTCGGCAACCTCCAGAATCGATTTCTCGGCGCTCCATACGACCCAAAAAACGATCGCGTCCACATTCACCGGAACCGTATCGCGCGTGAGCGCCGATTCGGCCGACACATCCGTCACCCGGATGCGCTGATCGACGTAGGTGCTCAAGCTGTCGATCACCGGGATGATCCAGAACATTCCCGGGCCGCGCAGGCCGGCGTATTTTCCAAGCCGCAGCAGCGCTGCCTTTTCCCACTGGTTGATGACCTTGACCGCGAACAGACAATACATTCCGGTCAGCAGGCCCGCGATGATCGGGAGCGGATTGCGGAGCACAGCTCCCGTCACGCCGCCGGCGACCAGCAATACCACCAGCAAAGCCGCGCCGGGACCACTCACCGGAATCTGCTTTCGTATCGAGCGTGTGAAGATCATTTGGTCCTCTTTTCCGGTTCGGGAATCCGTTCCCGCAACCTTTCCAACAGTTCTTTGACGGTGAATCCGCCCGAGCCCGCGCGTGCGACGAATTCGGTCACCAGTTGCTCCAACTGCCGGTTGCGCTCCGCTTCGTCCTGCGGAATTTTGCGCTCCGCGATAAACGTGCCGGTACCCTGGTGCGTATCCAGGAAACCGCGGATTTCCAGTTCACGGTACGCCCGGAGCACTGTATTCGGGTTGATGGCCAGATCCACGGCCACCTGCCGAACTGTCGGGAGCTGGTCGCCTGGCAGAAGAACACCGGAAGCGATCCCGCCCTGCACCTGGTCGATGAGCTGGCGGTAGACGGGTACCCCGCTACGTGCATCCAGCCGGAACTGGAAGGGTGCCGTTGTTTTGGTCATCTCAACATATCTAGTGTATTAGTGTATTAGTTCAATAGCAAGGGCAAAATCGCGCTCTCTGTTAAACTGAAGATTCCCTTATGCAGATTACGGCAACACAGCTCCGTCCCGGCATGGTGATTAAGTTCAACAACGACCTCTACTCGGTCTTCAAGATGGAGCACCGCACGCCCGGCAACCTGCGCGGCTTCGTCCAGGTGAAGATGCGCAATTTCAAGAGCGGCACGATGATCGAACACCGCTTCTCATCGGAAGACCGCGTCGAAAAGGCCAACCTCGACGAGCATGAGATGGAGTATTTGTACGACGACGGCGAATTCTACTACTTCATGAACACCGAAACCTTCGAGCAGACGCACCTGATGAAGGACCTGCTGGGCGACGCCGTGAATTTTCTGATCCCCAACTTGAAGGTGAAGGTCGAATACTACGAAGGCCAGCCGATCAGCGTGGACCTGCCCGCGACTGTGGATCTCACCGTGGTCGAGACCGAACCAGGACTCAAGGGTGCGACGGTTTCAAACGTCACCAAACCCGCCAAGCTCGAAACCGGGCTGGTGGTGCAGGTGCCTCCGTTCATCAACGAGGGCGAGAAGATCCGCGTATCGACGTCGGAAGCCGCCTACCAGGCACGAGCTTAAGTCAAAGACCGCGTATCACGGTCACCGTTAGGTCGTCAACTCGAGCCGCGCGGCTATGTACGGCGACGTCGTTCACGATCCTTCGAACCAACTCATCCGCATCGCACTTCCCACTCGCGCGAATGGTGGCGATCAAACGCTCCTCGCCGAAATCTTCGCCCGCATCGCTGGCTGCCTCCGTCACGCCGTCGGAATAAAGCAGGAGCGTGTCGCCGGGAGCGAGTGTCGCCTGCTCCTCGCCGCAGTCCCACTGTTCGAATGCGCCGAGCATGGTGGCCGTCGGTTCGAGCCTGACTACTTGGCCCTGCGCTCTCACGAGCAGCGGCGCGCAGTGGCCGCAATTGATGTAGCGCATCCGGCGTGTGTGGTCGTCATAGACGCCGAAAAATAGAGTGGCGAACCGGTCGGATTGCGTGGACGAATAAAAATGTCGGTGCACGGCCTCCAGAATTTCGGCGGGCCGATGCAAACCCGCCGCAGCCTGTGTCCGGAAGCAGGCTTGCAGATTCGCCATCAGCAGCGCCGCGGGAATTCCTTTGCCGGAGACGTCGCCGAGCACGAACGCGAGCGACTCGTCTCCCAGCTCCAGAAAGTCGTAGTAGTCTCCGCCGATACTTCTGGCCGGCAAACACGCGCCCGCGTAGTCGATGGTCCGCAACCGGCGTGCCGGCGCGGGAAACAGCTTCTGCTGCACGCGCGCGGCGATTTCCAACTCGGACTGCCGACGCCGTTCGGCGTCCGCCTGCTTGCGGATGGCCGCCAGGACGCGCTGGTTATCCCAGGGCTTCTGCACGAAATCGCAGGCTCCGCGGCGCATGGCTTCCACTGCGAGATCGATGCTGCCCCAGGCGGTCATCACGATGACCGGCGTCTGGTTTCCCTGGGCCTCGAGTCCGGCCAGCAGATCCAAGCCTTCATCTCCCGAAGTTGTATCGCGCGTGTAATTCAAGTCTGCCAAAATCAGATCGAAATCTTCCGAGCGCGTGCGGCGCAGCAGCGCTCCCGGCGAATCCACCGTGACGGCTTCGTAGCCTGCGCCTTTGAGCAAGAGCTCGATCGCATGCAGCACGTCCGGCTGGTCGTCGCAAACCAGGATTCGGTGCGGTCGGGGAACGGGGGACGCCGCTGTCACTGGAAACTCCGCAATCGCTGCCATGATCTACTGACGGATTTCAGGCAGGTTTCGTGCCGGAAACAAGTCGCCTGCTTTCAGCGCAGCACGCCGAATGGCGGTGTCCGCATCTGGGACGCACTGCGCGTGACTGGGACGCTACTCGGTCGCCCGAACTTCAGCTAGTCGGGCGCGGAGCGGTTCGGAAAGCCCGGCTTCGATTTCGGGCGTGATAAGTCCGACGCTGTCGAGGTCCTGAATGTGGACCTTGTCTTTGAGCCGGAAGCTGGTGAGTTTCATGTGGACCAGATCGGCGACTGGCGCGATGAGGATGCCCTCGTTTGTCCGATCGGGCTCTGACGCCGGAACGGGTTCGAGATACCCGGGTCTCACCTTCTCGTTGACAAAAACGAGATGAACGGCGGATTTGGCTCGGGGAGCGCCGGCCTCGACCAACATGTCTACACCCGCTACGTGCCTGTAGCGAAGACCGGCCGCTTCCGCTGCCGCGATGATCCGAGGCAGGTCGCTGCGGGAGACGGCCGCGTCGACGTCATCGGTAAGCCGGGCCTTTCCGGAATCCCTGGCGTAGACGTGGATAAAAGTCGCCAGACCACCCACGATGCGGTAAGGAATTCCGGCGCCATCCAGGGCCGCGTGAAACTGCCGCATGCGAGCCAATAGTTGTTCCACGTGAATATCGTATGCGGCGGCGGTCAACATTCCCACGTAAATTGTAGCGCGACTGCTATTTCCGCGCCTTCGGATGCGCCCGATCGTACACCGCCATCAGGTCGGTCAGCGACACCTGAGTATACTTCTGCGTGGTCGCCAGGCGCGCGTGGCCGAGCAATTCCTGGATCGCGCGCAGATCCGCGCCGTCGGCCAGCAAATGTGTCGCAAAGGCATGCCGCAGGCTGTGCGGATGCATGGACGCGTCGCCGGAAATCAGCCGTGCGTACTGCTTCACGATTCCGCGCGCACCGCGATCCGAGAGGCGCGTTCCCAGGCGATTTACCAGCAGAGCGCGTTCCTTCGACTTGGCCGCCCGCGCGCCGAGATATTTTTCAAGTGCGGCGGCCGCGGTCGATCCGTAGGGAACCTGCCGCTCCTTGCGGCCCTTGCCACGCACGCGAATCCATTGCTCGCGAAAATCGAAATCCTCGAGATCAAGCCCCACGAGTTCGCTCACACGCAGACCGCAGCCGTACAGCAGCTCAAAGATCAGACGGTCGCGCTCGGGAAATGGCCGCTCCAGGCGGTCCTCCGCCACCGCGTTGATCAGGTCGTTGGTCTGCTCCGCGGTGGGAACCACGGGCAGGCGTTGCGGTGCCTTCGGCGTCTTCACCAGCCGCGCAATGTTGGAAGGCACTGCGCCTTGCTTCGCCAGAAACTGGAACAGCGAACGAACCGCCGCCAGCTTCCGCCGGACGGAAACCGGACTCAGGCGGCGCCGATACAGGTCCCCTAGCCATTCTCGAAAGTGCAGCACGGTGAATTCGGTGGGCGCCGGCGCCTGCTGTTCTTTGGGAGAAAAATAGCCGGCGAATTGTTCCAGGTCGCTCGCGTAGTTGCGCAACGTGTGGGCCGACGCATTGTGCAGACGCAGATCGGCAAGATAGCGTTCGATTGCGGCTTCAAGAGCGGATCGCGGCGCGTCAGGCATGGCAACAGAGATGTTGTTCGAGCGCGGCCAGCGCGCGGCGGCACACTTCCGCGTGCCGCTGTTTGCGATCGCGCGGCGGATTCTCGAGCTTCGGCAGCAGGTCGAACGTGATGTTCGCGGGTTGGTACTGGGCCGGGTCGGCGCCCGAGACGTAGGCGCACAGCGATCCCACGGCAGTCTCCCGCGGAAACTCGCGCAGCGGGCCTGCTGCGGCCAGAGCGGCCGCCCCCAAGCCTGCCACCAGTCCGGTGGCGATCGATTCCACGTATCCCTCCACGCCCGAAATCTGCCCGGCGAAGAAGATTCGCGGATTTGCGCGCAATTGCAGCGTGGGCTGAAGCAGCGCGGGGGCATTGATGTACGTGTTCCGATGCACCTGGCCGAAGCGCAGAAACTCCGCATTCTGCAACCCCGGAATCATCCGCAGCACGCGCTGCTGCTCGCCGAAACGCATGTGATTCTGGAACCCGACCAGGTTGTAGCTCCCGGCTCGCGCGTTCTCCCGGCGAAGCTGCACCACCGCATAGGGCCGGCGTCCGGTACGCGGATCGGTCAGGCCCATCGGTTTCATCGGCCCGAAGCGCAGCGTGTCACGGCCCCTGCGCGCGAGTTCCTCGATGGGCAGGCATGCCTCGAAGTACTTCACGTGATCCTCGCCGATATGCGCCGGAACGCTGGCGGCCGCCAGGAGCGCATCCAGGAACGCCTCGTATTCAGCGTGACTCAACGGACAGTTGAGATAGTCGTCGGTGCCGTCGAGCGACTTGCCGTAGCGCGAGGCCGGGAACGCAATCGACAGGTCAATGGACTCGGCGTCCACAATCGGGCTGATGCTGTCGTAGAAGAACAGCCGCTCGGACCCGGTGATTCGCCCGATCTCTGCCGCAAGGGCGTCGGAAGTCAGCGGACCGCTGGCAAGGATCCAGATGTGATCCGCATCGAGCCTCACGATCTCCTCGCGCCGGATTTCGATGGCCGGGTTCTGTTCGAGCGCGCGCGTGACTTCGGCGGCGAAGGCTTCGCGATCGACCGTGAGCGCGTGCCCCGCCGGCACCCTCGTCCGAGGCGCGACGTCTCCGATCAGCAGCGATCCCAGGCGCCGCAATTCTTCTTTGAGCAGCCAGGGGGCGGTATTCTCCTGCTCGCTCTTGAGCGAATTGCTGCATACGAGCTCCGCCAGCGCATCCGTCCTATGGGCCGGAGTCGCCCGTATCGGCCGCATCTCATGCAGGACGGCGCGAACGTCCGCATGAGCCGCTGCGCGAGCCGCTTGCCAGGCTGCTTCACAGCCGGCCAGGCCGCCGCCAACGATATGGATCTCACGCCTCACGGTATTCGCCGAAAACTCTCCGCAGACGATCCGAAATCTCGCCCACCGTAGCGAGAGCTTCGCACGCTGACAAAATCCGGGGCATCAGATTTTCCGATCCGCGCGCGCACCCCTCCAGTTCCTCTAAACGCGACTCTACCGCCGCCTGATCCCGGGATGCGCGCATCTGCCGCAAGCGCTCGACCTGCTGGCGCTCGATCTCGGGATCGATGCGCTGTGCTGCGGGCGGTTGCTCCTCCTCCTGCTGGAAACGGTTGACCCCCACCACGATCCTCTCGCCGCGCTCGATCTGCTGCTGAAATTCGTAAGCGGCGTTCTGGATTTCGGCCTGAATCCAGCCTTTCTCGATCGCTGCCAGCGTCCCGCCCAGGGCATCAATCCGGTCGAGATACTCGCGCGCACCGCGCTCGATCTGGTCCGTCAGCTCCTCGATATAGAAGCTGCCTCCCACAGGATCGGCGACTTTTGTGATCCCGCTTTCGTACGCGATGATCTGTTGCGTCCGTAGCGCCAGCCGCGCCGCTTCTTCGGTCGGCAACCCGAGCGCCTCGTCGCGGGAGTTCGTATGAAGCGACTGCGTGCCGCCGAGCACCGCGGACATCGCTTCCAGCGCCACGCGCACTACGTTTACATTCGGCTGCTGCGCGGTCAAAGTGGATCCGGCGGTCTGCGTGTGAAAACGCATCATCATGGACTTCGGCTCCGCCGCTCCAAACCGGTCCCTCATGATCTGCGCGTAAAGCCGGCGGGCAGCACGATATTTGGCGATCTCTTCCAGAAAATCGCTGTGGGCATTGAAGAAGAACGACAACCTCGGCGCGAATCCGTCGATATGCAGCCCGGCGCCAACAGCAGCTTCAATGTAGGCGATCGCGTTCGCCAGCGTGAACGCGACTTCCTGAATCGCGGTCGACCCGGCCTCGCGGATGTGATACCCGCTGATGGAGATCGTGTTCCATTCAGGTAGCTCCGCGCGAGCCCAGGCGAACAGGTCGGTGATGATCCGCATCGCCGGCCGCGGCGGATAAATATGGGTCCCCCGCGCGATGTACTCCTTCAGAATGTCGTTCTGCACAGTGCCGGAAAGCTTTCGCAAGTCCGCTCCTTGCTTGCGCGCGACCAGCACGTACAACGAGAGGAGGATCGCGGCGGTCGAGTTGATGGTCATCGACGTGGTGACCTGGTCCAGCCGGATCCCGTCCAGCAGCCGCTCCATATCGGAAAGCGAGCAGATCGCCACACCCACCCGCCCGACTTCGCCCGCCGCCAGCGGATGGTCCGAATCCATGCCCATCTGCGTGGGCAGATCGAAGGCCACCGAAAGGCCGGTGATGCCTTGCGACAGCAGGAACCGGTAGCGGCGGTTGCTCTCCTCTGCCGATCCGAATCCCGCGTACTGGCGCATGGTCCAGAGCCGGCCGCGGTACATATCCGGATGAATCCCTCGGGTGTAAGGGAACTGGCCGGGCAGTTCAGCGGCGTCGCTCATGAACGCGAGATCTTACGGGCTCGCAGGAAAGAGGTGATCCCAAAATACGCCATCAAAAGCGGCAGGAAGAAGGATGCCGCCAGCTTCAGCACGCTGACCTCCTCGGTTTGCAGCAGGTGATAGTTGCGCAGCGCCGAAGATCCGAAGATGACAGCCAACACGATGAATATAAAGCCGATGATTTCGTGCCACAAAACGCGCAAGGGCCGCATGACGCCGGGCATAACGTGCTCGACAAAGCGACCCAGTGTACTGCGCTTCTCGATCTTCATCGCCCTCTTAAATCGCCTGCACCCCTCATCCTAACAGACCCTGCCGCCGCAGCCGATAACGAATGTAGAACGCCTCGTAGAGGCGCGGGAAAGCGTATCGACCTCGTGAATATCGGGTGGTATGCTGAAGGTGGCATCGGACCCGTGAACGGGGTTCGAGCGGCAGAAACGAGGAAACAATTGGAAGATCGCTTAAAGGATCTCATGCAGGAGTTGGGAAACGCGATCAACGAATCGCTTTCCGATTCCGACCGTATCGCCGCCGCGATTGGAGAAATCAAGCGCGCCGGCTACGACGTCTTCCTGGTTCTGGAAGCCACCATCGGATTCAATAAACGCGCTGAGAACGAAGATTCCGAAGAGACGGAAGAGACGGTGGAACTGGAATCCCAACCCGAAGCTGGACGGCGCAGGGTGGGGAAGATCAAGCTTACTTCGCAGGATCAGAAATTCCTGCGCGCCCTGAAGATCGCCATCGACGAAGACAACCGCTAAGCGCGGCTTCTGCCACTCCGGTGCGTGTTCTTCTGCTGTTTTTGTTGACGCGTTTCGGCGCTTCGAGCGCTGAGACGGTCGAAATCCTCCGCGACAATTTCGGAACGCCTCATGTCTTCGCGCAAACGTCCGCAGGCGCCGCTTACGCGGTTGGATACGTTCAGGCGGAAGACCGCACGGAAGCGTTGCTCAGGAACCTGCGTGGAGCAGGCGCCGAATCCGTCCTCCTATCGCCCCGCGTGCAGGCCATCGTCGAGGCCTTCTGCGCCGGCATCAACCAGTATCTGAGCGAGCACCCGAAGCAGGGCCCGGCGGTCACACCGTCCATGGTAGTGGCATTCAGCCGGCGCGCATTTACGACAATTCATGGCTCGAATGACGTCTTGATCGGTCCCCCCCGGAGTTCCACCGGCAGCGTCATCGCCATCCTGGATCCCCTGAGCGGATGGAATGACGGCGGCCGTCCCTACGAAATGCGTTTCTACGCGTCCGGCGACCGCCTCGCGATTTCAGGCGTGGCTCCGGCTGGAGTGCCGTTTCCCTTGATCGGGCATAACGCTTCCGTCGCGATCGGCTGGAGCGGATCGGCTGAAACGGCGGGACCCCGCGCGCTGGAGCAGGCCTGGGCGATGATCACTGCGAACGCGCTGGCCGCGGCGCAAACGGCGCTCCGCATGGGGCAGATTCCCGGCACCGTTCTGATCGGTACGGCGGATGGGGAAATCTACGACAGTTCCGGGAAGACAACAGACGAGGGAGTTCTGCTTCAACGTAGAACGATCCCGGATTCAGAAGCCATTACCAGGAAAGTTCTGGCAAGCCAGAATACGTGGCCGTTCGGGCGTGTTGTCGATCTGGCGTTCTCCACTGACGTTTACAAAGCGGAAACCTGGCTGGCGCGCCTGGCCAAGGCAGCGCCCGAGTTGCCTTTCGTTCAGATGCTGACCGGCTGGAACCGCCGCAGCGATCCCATGTCCACGCCAGCGCTGGCGTTTTATCTGTTCAAGCTAGCTTTGGGCAAGCCGGAGGCGGCCGCGCTGGAGCCGCCGGATTCGCTCAGCAACAACCGCATCCGGGCGGCGCTTCGGAAGGCTCAGGACCAGGTCGAAACCGTGCTGCCCTATCGCGCCGACTACGGCACGATGTTCCGCATCGCCCGCGATGGCGCGTCGCAATCGTTCCCGGTGGGCGGCGGGACGGTTCCCGAAGCCGGTATGATTACGCCCCGCGCGATCCGCTTCGAACGGCGCGGAGCCGTTATCATGGGAGCCGGGGGCCAGAGCGCCACGCAAGTCGTCGAGTTGTCGGGGGTTCCGCACTCGGTTTCTATCCTCGTTCCGGGGGAAAGCGATTCTCCGGACTCCGGGTTTTTCGACGACCAGGCCCGCCAGCTTTTCAGCAAGGGCGCGGCCAAGGAAACCTACTTCCGGGACCGCAAGGAACTCGAAAGACACCTCTCCTCGAAAAAAGAGCTGATATTCTCGCCCGTCGACGCCACTAATACCAGTGGTGCCTCTGTCGATCGGTGAAGCCGTTGCGCAGTTTCTCGCAACCGCGCGCCAGCCGGTTCTGATCGAGCCGGGCGAAGACCCGATCGAGATCCGGCCAGATCGCGTCGCGCTTGGAACGCGTGGACAGGCCTGCACTCTCGAATGTTGGGATGACCGCCGCAACCTGGTGCGCCGCATTCGCGCTCTCGGGAAAATTCGCCGCGGATTTGTGGAACTGGAAGTCGAGCGGTTCGGACGCCGGACGGGTTCGATCTTGCTGATTGACCGGGCGCAAGCGTCCAACGCCACCGCCGCCCAGCGCGGCGCGCGGCAGAAGTATCGCGAGCAATTCCGCCTGTCGCTCCGGCGTCAATTCACCGATTGGAAGCTGGTGGAACTGAGCACCGAGCCCGATCTCCACCACAGCTTGTCGCCCGCCTATCCGAGGGCGTTTCTGCGGCGCGGGTCTCAGGGGATCGCGGCCCTCGGCGCAGCCGAGGACGCCCTGGATCCCGACGGCGCGCTGAGCTTCGGTTTGATCTGGCTCGATTACCTGCGCAGCCGGGAGAAACGCCTGGCCGTCGGCACGCTCGCGCTGTTCCTGCCGATAGGATTCGAGAGCACTACCTGCCATCGGGTGCGCTATCTGAGCGGGTCTGCTGCTCGGTATCAGGTCTTCGTCCACGGGCAGGGAATTCTGGAAGAACTCGTCGATCCCGGCGATTACACCAATCTTTCGACAAGGCTTGATCCATTTTGCGCCCCGCCGGGCGATCTCGATCTGGCCGCGTGGCTGGATCGCCTTGGAACGATCCCGGAGGTCGAGCGCAGGCGGCGTCCTGACGGCTCGGTGAGCCTGTCGGTGCGCGGCCTGGAATTTGCAAGAACCTCCGGCTCGACGCTCTTGTTCGGAATCGACGAACGCCACGCCGCGGGCGAACCTCAGCTTTCGGAAATCGAGGCGCTGGCCCGAGGTCTGGCTCGCCTGAGAAACCCCGCCGCGGCGGACCGCACCAACCCGCTCTACGTGCGCCATCCCGAAGCGTGGCTGGAATCCCAAATCCGCCGGTCGCCCAGCGCGCTGGACGCGAGCCTCCGCGATGAGCCGCTGTATAGCCAAGCCCCGCAGTTGGCCGCGGGCTCTCGTGGAATCCTCGACCTGCTGGGTGTCGATCATTCAGGGCGTCTGGTGATCGTCGAAGTCAAAGCGAGCCAGGATATTCACCTTCCGCTCCAAGCCCTGGATTACTGGATGCGTGTCCAATGGCACCTAGAGCGCGGCGAATTCCAAAAGAGCGGCTACTTCCCGGGTATCCCCTTGCGGACCGGCCCGCCGCGGCTGCTGCTGGTAGCTCCTGCGCTCGACTTCCATCCGTCCAATGAGAAGGTACTCCAGTACTTTTCCGCCAACGTTCCAATCGAACGCGTCGGGATCGGGATACAATGGAGACAGGAGTTGCGGGTAATGTTCCGGGCTCCCTCAGCCCATTCGCAGCCATGGCTTTCGCAGTCTTCCGGCAGATTCGACAAGCGGTCGTGAATCTGAACCCGGCGGAAGTGCGTGCCGAAGCCGAGCGGCCGGTCCGCATAGGCCTGATCGCCGCGTCTCAGGAATCGCTCGGCAATATGGAGCGATTCTTCGCTCCGCACCATCTGTCCCCGGAACGCCGGACCGAGGCACTCCAGATGCTCATCCGGGGCGGCGACCCCTTCTGCGACGTGCAGATTTACGAATCGTCTCTGCTTCGGCCAGCCAATGCATTTTCCTTCGATCCGGATGCTCCCCAGAATTGCGTCCGGCGCATCGTGCGCAAACGCGAGGACCTGATGCTGCCCCTGGCCCGCCGCCTGGAGCCGTTCCGCAGGGAAGTGGCGCATCACGTAATTCGCACCGTGGCCAAAGAGAATGCGCTGTTCTGCCTGGTGACCGCCCTGCCGGACATCGTCCCCAGCCTGGCGTCAATCCCTTGGGTTGCTGGCGAGTACGGATCCGACGCGGCGTTTTTGACGATGAACCAGATCCGGATGGGATTCCTGCTGGCTGCCGCCAGCGACCGTGCGGTTGGGTATCGCGAGCAACGCTCGGAAATCGCCTCCATCGCGATGGGAGCCTTCGGCTGGCGCTCGCTGGCTCGCGAGCTGGTGGGCAAAGTCCCGTTCGGCGGTGGCCTCGTTCCCAAGGCAGCGATCGCTTGGACCGGAACCTTTGTGGCAGGGTTATCGCTAGAGCGCCTGTACCGCCTTGGGTACGGATTCACCCGCCAGGAACGGCGCACGGTTTATGAGGATGCCTTCGAGAACGGCAAGCAGATCGCCGGGATGCTCCTGGAAGGACTCACGCGCCAGCGCAAAGCGGTCTAGCCCGCAAAGGGCGCGCGGGCGCCTTCAATCAAGTCAGGGAAATTGCCCGCGCGGTCCGTTTTGCGGAAATTTACTTAGGAGCGGTCATGGAAGTTAGCGACGCGTCCGGGTACACCGGCCAAGCCGATCGGGTCTTCACGCCTCGCGATGAGGAAGAACTCGCCCGGATTCTCGTCCGCGCTTCGTCGGAAAGCGTCCCCGTCACGATCCTGGGAGCGCTCACCGGCTTGGCGGGAGGGGCGGTGCCGCAAGGCGGATGGGCCGTCTCCATGGCTCAGTTCCGCAAGCTGGAGATTCGCGCCGCCAAGGCGCGCGTGGGAACGGGCGTGTTGTTGAAGGAAGTCCAGGCTGCGGCCGCCGCCTCGGGACAGTTCTACGCGCCGGATCCCACCGAGAGCACCTCCTCGATTGGGGGCAATATCGCGGCGAACGCCAGTGGCTCGCGCAGTTTTCGTTACGGCGCCACGCGGAGCCATGTTCAGGCGCTTCGCGTTGTCCACATGGACGGACGCATTCAGGAATACCGCCGCGGTGAGAAACTCGACTTCGACGTCCCAACAATCGCTCTTCCGCGGACGCGGAAACATTCCGCCGGGTACCGGCTCGAGCCCGGCATGGATTTCGTGGATCTCTTCGTCGGCAGCGAAGGAACGCTCGTCGTGGTCACGGAAGCTGAGCTCCAATTGCTGCCCGCTCCCGGGGAAATCCTGGGCGGGGTGGTTTTTTTCCCCTCGGAAGAGGCCGCGCTCGACGCAGTCGATCGCTGGCGGCCCACGCCCGGTTTGCGGATGCTCGAGTTCCTCGATTCGCGATCGATGAAAGTGATGGATCTGCCTTACGGGTCGGCGGTTCTGGCCGAAATCGAGGGGGAAGCCGACCTGGACATGACGGGCGCTCTCGAGAACGAGTCCTGGTTCGGTTCCTCGCCAGCGGACCGCGAGCGTTTCCGCCAGTTCCGCCACCGTTTGCCCGAGCGCATCCACGAACGTCTGCGCCGCGCCGGTTTTGTCGTGCTGGCCACCGACTACGCCGTTCCCCTGGAACGCAATCGCGACATCCTGGCGATGTACCGCTCCGAGCTCACCAAGAATTTCGATGACCGGTTCGTCATGTTCGGGCATATCGGCGACGCGCATGTGCACACCGAGGTTCTTCCGGAAACCCAGAAGGAATGGGAGCGGGGCGTCGAGATCGCGGTCGCGCTGGCCAGAGAAGTCGTGCGCATGGGCGGAACCGTGGGGGCGGAGCATGGCTTGGGAAAGCGCAAGGCGCATCTGCTCTCGATTCAATACGGTACGGCGGAAATCGAGGCCATGCGTTCGGTGAAGCGGCGTTTTGATCCGCAACAACTCTTGGGGCAAGGGAATCTCTTCAAAGAGGATTCACGGGAAGCGGCGCGCTATAATCGCTGAAAGCGCATATTCTTGCGCCTGGTCGTTACGCGGTATGCAAGATCTGATCAAGAAATTGAAGGAAGAGATCGCGGCTCTCGAAAACGAGCTGCGGGTTGAGCTCCCCAGGGAGATCCTCAAGGCCCGTGCCCACGGCGATTTGAGCGAAAACGCCGAGTACCACGCAGCCAAGGAGCGCCAGGGACTGGTGAACGCCCGCTTGGGCCAGCTCAACGCCCGCCTGCGCGAGCTTTCCATGATCGATATGTCCAAGATCCCGCACGACCGCGTCGGACTGGGCTCCACCGTGGTCGTGCTCGACCTGGATAAGGACGAAAAAATCCGTTATAAGCTGGTAACCAGCGAGGACGTGGACGCGAAGAACGGGTTGATCTCGACCACGTCGCCCATCGGGCGCGGCTTGCTCGGCAAGCAGGTCGGGGACTCCGTGAAGATTCAAATCCCTGGCGGTATGCGGGAGATGGAGATCGTGGAATTGATCACGATCCACCAGACAGGGGCGCAGTAGTTTCATGACGTACACTGGCGCGATCGGCTGGGCTTGCAACAAGGTGATCCGGCTGATTGTGCGCGGCCTGGCGCTTTCCAAGATTCACCCCAATGTTTTGACGTTCCTCGGCCTGGTGATCAATGTCGCCGCGGCGTACCTTTTGGCGGCGGGACAGTTCCGCTGGGCCGGCGTGGTGATCATCGGCGCGGGCCTGTTCGACATGGTGGACGGGCGCGTGGCGCGCGAAACCAACCGCGTTACGCGATTCGGCGGCTTCTTCGATTCGGTTCTGGACCGCTATTCCGACCTCGCGCTGCTGATGGGACTGCTGGTCTGGTATGGGTCGATCAACCGGCCCTTCTACGTGGTGCTCACTGCCCTGGTGATGACCGCTTCGGTGATGATCAGCTATAGCCGCGCGCGGGCGGAAAACTCGATTCCCACCTGCAAGGTCGGTTTCATGGAGCGGCCTGAGCGCGTGGTGCTGCTCATTATCGGCGCGCTGTTCGATCGTATGGCGCCAGTGCTGTGGATCATCGCGGTGCTCGGCAATTTGACCGTGGTGCACCGCATGGTGTTCACCTACCAGGAAGCCAAGCGCCTGGAAGAAGCACAACTGCGTGCGCCCGCCGCCCGCACGGTCGAGCGCGGCCGCTAATTCCCTGCGAGCAGTCCACCCAGCGATCCGGCATCCTCCAATTGCTCGAGCGTATCGACCATTGCCTCAATGGGCTTCGCTGCCGGACCCGCCGCGCAGCGGAACCGCGTCCGGATCTGATCCGCCGTGGCGGGGACCAGATCGGTCATCCGGTGCTTCAGCACCCTCCCGTCGCGCAGCGTGACGACCACTTCCGATCCCTGCGCGCCCGGATAGGCCCGGGAAAGTTCCGGATCTTCCTCCAACTCTACGAGCCCCGCCAGCCGGCCGATCTCGGGATCGTCCAGCAACCGGTAGTTGCTTTCCTCGATCGATCCGCGCACCAGCGTCGCCGCCACGCAGAACGGGATGCTCATCTTGGCTTGCAGGATCCGCTCGAATGGCCCGGACACGTTGCAGCCTGGATAATTCAAGGCCGCCGCCGAGCAGCGTACCCGGATCGCAGCGATCTCCTCCGCCGCAAACTGGTCTGCAAGCGCCAGCGCCGCCTGGCACGCCGTCTGCGCGTAGTTACAGGCCGGAGCCGGCTTATGATACACGGAGAAAATCTCCAGCTCCTCGCGCGAAAACGGCTCGACCGCCGCAACGCGATCCGGGCGGTGCAACGCCGCAAACAAACCCGCGCGCCCGTCGAGCGCCGCTTCCGATGCATACGCGCCCAGTTCCGCCAGTTCCACAGCCGTGACCGCGTTCCGCGCCGCGAATCCGGCGTGAAAAAACATGTCGTCCGCGCCCGTTGCGGGCCATTCGTTCAGGCCCGCGGTCGAATTCGCCGCGAATCCCAACGCACTTACTGCCGCGTCCTCGGATAAGCCCAGCATCCGGCTTCCCGCCGCCGCCGCCCCTAGCGGCCCCGTGATTCCGGTCGGCCGGAAAATCCGCACCGTTTCCGCATCCATCAAGGCGCGGCCCAACGACGCGCCTACTTCGTAGCCGCACACCGCGCCCGCGATGAAATCGAGCCCGGAAACGTTTCGCTTCTGCGCCAGCGCCAGCAGCGTGGGAAAAATCACGATCCCCAGGTGGCTTACCGAGCCCGTGTGCATGTCCTCGCGCACCAGTCCATGGCCCAGCACCGCGTTGGCGAAAGCCGCTCCGGCGGCCGAAGAGCGCACGCGCGTCCCGATCACCTGCGCCGGACCTCCGGGTTCGCCGCCGCATCCGGCAATCTGAATCGCCTGCCGGCTCGCGGGCAGATCCAACGACTCATACGCGCAGGAAAAAAAATCCAGCAGCGCGATCTTGATCTTGCCGACCGCTTTCGGGGTCAACTGGTCGAAACCGAGCGCAGCCCGGGCCAGCTTCCGCGACAATGTCATTCCGCGGGACAATTATAGACCCGCCACTGGAATCGAGAGCACGAATTCGACTCCGATGTTCGCGCCATCGCGCGTGGCCGGCCGAAATTCCCAGCGCGCCAGCGAGGCCAGTAGCGCCTGATCCGTCTCGGCCTTGATCGGCCGCACGACTTTCAGATTCTCCACGCGTCCGGCCGCAGTCACGTATCCATGCACCAGGATCTGCTTGTAAAACGACGGCACGGAAACATCCGGACGAGCCACGGTGGTCGGATACGGGGCCTGCACGGGCGTCGCGGTTCCGATCTTCACCACGTTTGCTTGCGTGGGGTTGCCCTGCGCCGGCGCTTCTTTCTCGCCTGGCACGCAAAAGTACAGCGCCCAGTCTTTCGCGGTTCCCAGCGTTACATAGACCGTGTAGATCGGACGCCCGGTGAGCAGCTCTTTGCTATCCGGAAACGGATCGCTTGAAGTCGATTGCACCACGACCGCGTCGAAGCTGCCGTTCGACGGCCGCCGCTGGATGCCGCCCTTGGGAATCGGCCCGCCCGTGGGCGCGCCGCCCGCGATCGAGATTCCGCCGGTGGCGTTGCCCGGAGTCCCCGCGCCTCCACCAGAGGAGGTTGCCGAGGCTGTTCCGCCGCGGCCCGGACCGCTCGCGCTCGCCGCGCCGGGTCCCGATGCGGACGCCACGGCTGTGCTGGCCGATTTCCCTTGGGCCTCCTTCCCTTGCCCGTCTTTTCCTTGGCCACCGGATCTCCCGCTGGCAGCGCCGGATGCTTCGCCTTCGGCCGTGCCGGACCGCAGCACGACTCCATCGCCCGTCGCGCCCAGAACATTTCCGGGAGGCACCGTCAGCTTGTCGGAAGGCGGCACCGGCCGGTCGCTCAGCGACAAAATATCGGCCGGATCGCCGACCCGCGCCGGCGGAATCGCAGTCGAAACCTTGGGCGGCTGGTCCTCGATCACCGGCGGAGGAGCCGGCGGGAGCACCAAGGCGGACTTGATCGGATTTGCGGCCGGGGGCGCGTTGGCCAGTTCGATCGCCGGCGGCGGCGGGGGCGGCGTTGTCCGCTCCGGCGGCGCGGGCGTGCGCCTCCCCGGAACGATAAACTGCTTGGGAAGCTTCGGAAGCTGCGGCGTGAACACCCGGAATGTCGGCAGGGGGGTATTCCGCGGCGCCAAGTCCGGCGGCGACAGCGGCTGGATCAGTGTCGATTCCGAAATCAGGTTCCGCCGGACCTGGCGCGGAACGAACACCTTGGGCGCTTGTCGCGCGGCCGTTTGCTGGGGCGCCGGCGGAGCCTGGAGCTTTGTGGGGTCGGCTTTCGCGGCTTCTTTTTTGGCTTCCGCCCTCTTTGCTTCCGCGGGCTTCGGCGCCTCGCGAGGAGTATCGGGCGGCTCGAGCCTGGTCACGAAAAACAGCTTGTCGCCGATCCGGATCACCGTGGCCTCGGCCGAATCCGGCGGCTGGGGCGGCGGGGGCGGAGGCTGGCGCAGAGACAGCGCCGTCAGCCCGAAGACCGCCATCCCGTGGAACACGATTGATCCGGCCAGGCTGAGCGGCCTGGGCCCGCCGATGCCCGGAGCCTCGGTCTCAAAAAGCCCCGGAATGCGCGAGTGGCGTTTCGAACCGGTGTGAATTCGCGCGCGCAAAGTGTCCTTCCCGGCCCGCTACGCTACCGTTCTGACTCCCGCCCTGCTGTGCGTACGCGCATGGTTCCTGGCCCGCGCCTCGCGCTCGGTTTCGGGTCCCCGCGCGCTCCGCAGGTTCTTCAGGCCGTACAGCGCCAGTTCGAAGCGGTCGCGCGCGCCGACTTTCTCAAACAGCGTGGTCAGGTACGCCTTCACCGTCCCCTCGGAAATTCCCATTTCCTTTGCGATTTCGCGGTTCTTGAGCCCCTGCACCAGCAAGCCGAGCAACTCGCTTTGGCGCCGGCTCAGCGCGATCGGACGCGAGTTCAGCAGCGTGCTGGCCAGCGACCTCTCCATCCAAATTTCGCCGCTGACCGACAGCCGCAGGCATTCCAGTACCGTCTCGGGTCCCGCCGTGGTGCTCAGAAAGCCTTGGATGCCCATTTCCAGAGCCTGATGGGCAAGCTCCGTGGAAAACTCGCGCGCCCACAGGATCACCGCCGCTTCCGGCGCTGCCCGCCGCACCATGTGGATTTGGGCGAGCTCCGGATCGAGCGCCAGGCTGTACAGGATCACGTCGGCCGGCTGTTCACGTGAAACGCCCGCGACCTGCGCCGCGGTCGCATAGATTCCGGCGAGGTCCATTCCCGGCGCGCCGGCGAGCATGGACCGCAGACCGATCTGAAGGATCGGCTCATCGGCAAGTGCCAGAACGCTCAGCTTCGAAATTTGGGGCAGAGAATCCTCCTCTTCGCTGCACCAGCACGGGAGCAACTACGGTTCTTTCCAGCCCGCAAAGGGCGCGCGGCCCTCAAGCAAGCCACTCCTCTTTGCCCGCGCGCTCCGTTTTGCGGGCGTTTCCTTAGAAGTTCGACCGCTTAGTTCCTTATCTTACAGGTACCCTGCCAGGACTTACAAGGAAAATCTGTGGAAGAATGTTCCTTGACGTTCGTAAGTCCAACAAAAATAGGCCACCAGTACTTTGGAATAGTACCGTACTGACTTTGGTCGGTAGAGCTGTACCCGCTATCCACAGTCTTGTGACTGTGGGTGGAAACCCCTAGTATAGACACAGTCGGAAAGTCGGAGGGACTTTCGGAGAGTCTATGAATTCGCCCGCCAGGGCCTTCTCTGCGCACGTGGAGTTGCCGTGCAGAGTATTTTGCGGCCCGGAGTCTGTCTTTGAGCTCTCAGGTACCGCGGTTTCCATCGACACGCGCAGCCTGGTGCTGGAGATGCCCGCCCCGCCGGCCGGCGTGCGCCACCTATCCGCGCAACCGCAGATCGGCGACAAGGTGCGTCTGGAACTGTCGCTTCCGGTGACCGAGCGAAGCGCCCGCGCCAAGTGCCTGGCGCTGCGCGCGCGCGTGGCGCTGGTCACCGAGATGCTCGACGGCTCGCGCCAGATCAAGTTCACCTTCCGCAAAGTGAGCTTCAAGGATCGCGTGGAGCAGGCGCTGGCCAAGCCCCCGAAGTCGGCGGGGAAGATGTGGAGGATGTGACGATGCGGCGTTCAGAGGGTCGTCGGAGGAGCGCACAGGGCGCGGCGCGCACGTCAGGCGGCGCAGAAAAAATCGCGCCGCGCTCCGTTGTGCGCGATGGAAAAAGCGCACAGGGCGCGGCGCGCGCGTCAGGCGGCGCAGAAAAAATCGCGCCGCGCTCCGTTGTGCGCGATGGAAGGCGAGGCAGTGCGGTCGTCGAGGCGGCCTTGCTGATGCCCTGGATCGCGTTTCTGTTTGTCGGCATTTTGGATTTTGGATTCTACTCGTACGCGGCGATCGCGACTCAAAATGCTGCACGAGCCGTGGCGATTCAGAGCGCGAACGGTTCTGCGGCCGACGTTTGCGCCGCGGCAAAGAGCGAGCTTGGTCTCCTGCCGAATGTCGTAGGCATGGGTGCGTGTGCCGCCACGCAATCGGCCGTCACGAACTCGACACCATTGTGGGTTTGTGTAGCCGTTCTCGATAGCACGTCAGGCGCAAACGCGGCACAGTGCCCCCCTATTCCCGCGGCGAATTGCGCAGATTGCGCTGGATCGGGTGCAAGCTCGACAAATCCGAGTTCCGTTCAAGCTGTGGTTACGTACCGTACTGTTCCGTTGGTCCCGATTCCCGGAATATTAATGGGTCAAATGCAGCTCACTCGAATTGCAGAAGCGAGGGTCATCGGATGAGTCGTAGGGCCAGCCGCGGCGCGACGACCATCGAAATGACCTTGGTCGGAATCCCGCTCATTTTCATACTGATTTCGATCTTCGAGATTTCGCGTGGCATGTGGATGTACCACACGGCGGCTTATGCGGTGCGAGACGGAGTTCGCTTCGCGACGGTCCATGGCGTTAACTGTGTTAACAACCCTCCAGGCGTGCCGAATAATTGCACCAGAACAGCGAACGATATCATATCTGTCATTCGGGACGGCAAGGATCCTGTGAGCGGTAATTTTCTCGGCGCGGGTGCTGTTGGTCTGAATCCGTCGCAGACCACCGTGACGTTTATATCGAGGACGGCCGCCCCTTTTAATTGCCTGCTCAACGGTACGAGCGGCGGGAATTGTCAAAGCCGCTGGCCCCCGGACAATGACAATGCGGTGTCCAACCCAATTACCATACGAATCCAGACACCGTTTTCATCAGCGCTCTCGATGTTTTGGCCCGGCTCCAGGCCGGTTCGATTTGCGGTCGTTAATCTCTGGGCGAGTTCCACCGACACGATTGAGTTTTGAGGCGTTATGAAACAACGACGACAACATTCCGGCGGGCAAGCACTCATCCTGGTAACACTTGCCCTGCTCGCTATGTGCGGCATGATGGGCTTGGCGGTGGATTTAGGCTGGTCTTACTTCGTGCAGAAGCAGGCGCAAACCTCTGCGGATGGTGCCGCTTTAGCTGCTGTACAAGAGGCGTACGCCCGGATGAAGGCGGGTGGCATCGTGGTGACGGGATTCAGTTGTACCGGCGGCAGCGCTGGTACGGGCGCAACTCAGGTTGAATGCCAGCCAACTGCGCCAGGTGTTGTCTGCGGGTCCGTAACGGCGACGAGTAATCTTAACAACGGCTGCCTGTATGCGAAGGTGAACGGATTCGATTGGGCGAGTTCGCGTCAGAAGGTTACACTGCAATCTAATTCCTACAATGGCGTGGATCCGAGCTTGCTGCCACCGACAGCCCCCGGCGTCCTCAACATTTCATATTGGGTGACGGCGCGCACGGTTCAGACGATTCCGCAGTTATTCTCGGCTGTTTTCAATAATACAGAGGGGACTGTATCGGCGGTTGCTACTGCTGCGATTGCCGGATCCATCACCCCGGGCTCGTTCTTTGGGATGAACCGGCGTGGTGACTGCTTCGCCGACTCTTCTGGAACATCGCATTGCGGCACCGATGTGGTTGGTGGTACGGGCGTCGGCGGATTTCCGCAGTGCGGTGCCCTGAAAGCGGATCTGTGTGCCCCGGCGGGAATCATTCTAGCGTCGAACTGCGATGGCCAGACCATTCCCGGGGAGTGCGATCAGGGTTATGCAGGCGTAGCCAGCAAACCGATGGCAGCCAGCTCATTGCTGATCATGCAGGACGGAGGGCACACGGGGACCGTGAATCCACCAGCCGACTGGGTGGACCTAAACGGAAATCCGATTACGCCCCGGTACGCGAGTGCCGCAAGTGGCAGCTTCGATGACGTTTTCCCTGGTAAGCAGCCGCCCATCATGACCGCGGCTAACGCCATGGGAAGCTGCGGAATCCCTGCGCGCGCGACCGACACCGTTGCGAATGTCGGAACACAAAATCAACCCATCGGACCGTTTCTGTATTACAGCTATCGCGCTGGAGATTCTAGCCACACACCTACAGGCCTGCCGATTTCGTTTAATCAAAACGTCACTTTCTCAGCGACGGCTAGCTGTCCGGCCGGTTCCTTTTTTACGGCCGGTGGGACGCAGACGAGTAGCAATTTCCCAACTTATGTCTTCTACGGGGGAGTCCAAGTATCCGCCACCATGAACCTCGGACCCGGTCAATACGTCATGGCGGGCACCAAAAACACTGCGCCTGGAGCAACCGTGCTGAACATGACGGGAAACAGCTCCGTGATTCGGCCTGATCCTGGTCAAGGTGCCGCTATCAATACTGGAACGATGTTTATCTTCACAGACAGCAATTACCCCGGGCTAAATCTCCCAAACACTTTTCCCGCCCTAAACCAAGGAACTTTGAACGTCAAGAACGGCGACGTCAATATGTACGGAGTGGTGAGCGGATTCAGCAATGGCGGCGTGACCCCAAGTGAAATGAATGCATATTCCGGCATCGTTTGGTGGCAAGATCGTAGGAATTCAGTGGTGGGTTACGAAAAGGACTTCCGCGTGGACCCCTCAGGGTGTGCATCGGCGTCCGACTGTCAAAATGACGACGGTGACGTGATCTACTGCAAGATCGGCTGCCTGAACGGCAACAATCAATCGACCCTCGCCAATATGCTTGCCGCAAATCATGTGACGGCGACATCTCCTGGCGTGATCATGGATCCAGGAAACGGCAATATCGCTTTGCATGGCGCTTTCTATCAACCGCGCGGAGCCTGGCTGGAATTCGTACATGGCACCACTGGCTTTTCGTGTGGCAGCGGAAGCAACGCATTTTGCCCGCTGCAAGTAGTTACTGGCGCGCTCGTCGAGCGGAACGGTGACACCGGGCTGCTTCTGGCCGGTCCGACCAATCCCATCCAGACCTTCAAACCCACTCTAATCCACTGAGGCATATGAGCCAACCCAAGCCCAATCCGATCTTCCGGCTGATGCCCTCCTTCACGGACGTCGCGTTCGTGATGCCGGTGGTGTTTCTATTCACCCGCATGGATGGCGTCCGCTCGCTGCTCGGCGACGGGGACACGGGCTGGCACATCCGCACCGGCGAGTGGATTCTGGCCCAGCATCAGTTTCCGTACCAGGACATGTTCTCCTTCACCATGCCGGGCAAACCTTGGTTCGCCTGGGAGTGGTTATGGGATGTGGGCGCGGCCTGGATCTACGGCCGCACCGGCCTCGGCGGCGTCGTACTGGCAAGTTTTGCGATTATTTGCCTCACTTTTGCGCTTTTGTACCGATTGATTCTCCGCCGGAGCCAAAATGTACTAGTCGCCATTGGTCTCACCGTACTATCGGCAGCGGGATCAACGATCCATTGGCTCGCCCGCCCCCACTTGTTCACAATGCTGTTTACAGTGATCTATCTTTCGATCCTCGAACGGGTGCGGGAAGGACGGCGGAAGCTGCTGCTGTGGCTGCCGCTGCTGGCCGTTCTGTGGACCAACCTGCACGGCGGGTTTCTCTTCGGGATCATCATTCTCGGCTTGATCGGCGCGGGCGAGCTGGTTTCGGCGGCGCTGGCGGCGACCCGCGAACAGCGCGGGAACGCGGTGCGGGCCTCGATTCCGTATCTGGCGACCGCGGCCGGATGCCTGGCCGCCAGCCTGATCAACCCGTATACGTATCATCTGCACCAGCACATCTGGCAGTATGCGCGGGATGCCCGGGAGTCGATGTTCATCAGCGAGTTCCAACCCGCCAATTTCCAGGGTCCGGCCGCCCCGTTTTTTGAGGCGATGCTGATCCTGGGGTTCGGAGCCGCCATCTGGTATGGGGCCCGCAAGCGTTTTTCCGAAGTCCTCCTGCTGGCCGCCTGGGCGCATGTTTCACTGCTGGTGGTCCGCAACGTCCCGATCTTCATGATCGTCGCGGCTCCTTTGACCGCCACCGCCCTGGTGGACTGGCTGGGATCGCTGAGCCGTGCGCAGATCGCCGGGTGGATCCGGAAGGCGGCAGAGCTGGTGCATGCGGCCTCGGAAGAGATCGCGCCGATCGAACGGTTGTGGCGCGTGCATGCCATTCCGGCCGCGATCCTGGTGTTGCTGGGGCTGGCGATGCGCTCGCCCGCAGCGGGCCCGGCGCTCAAACCCGAGTATGACGCCAAAGCTTATCCGGCCGGCGCGCTTGCTGTGCTGCAAAACCCGGCTCTGCGAATTTTCACCAACGACGAATGGGGCGACTACCTGCTTTACCAGCGGTCGCCGCAAGGCGGAAAAGTGTTCTGGGATGGGCGCAGTGACTTTTATGGCGGAGAGAACCTCGAGAAGTGGCTCGGCGTGCTTGGGGTCAAGTGGAATTGGCAGGAAACGCTGGACCGGTACGGTGTGGACACGATTCTGCTGCCCCCGGACGCTCCTCTCGCAACAACTCTTAAAGAATCCAGCCGCTGGCGCGTCGTCTACGACGACGGCATCGCCATCGTGTTCCGGCCGGCCGTGAGTGCGGCCGCGAGCGGCGAACGGACTTCCACCAGGAACATCGGTGGGGGAGCACGTGATCTCACGATCACACAACCTCACGTGGACTTTACGGATCACGTGATCACAAAACTAGGAGGATAGTAGGAACATGAAGCAGTTCATCGTTCGTTTCGTTCGTGATGAGCAAGGCCAGGACTTGATCGAGTATACGCTGTTGCTCGCGTTTGTGTGTCTGGCCTCGGCAGCTCTCTTTATCAGTGCGGGCCAGTCCCTGTTGGGAATTTGGACCACCGCCAACGGCGTTCTGACCAACGCGAACGTCGCCGCCAGCAGCTAGAAGCGGCTCGGTTCTGGCCAAGCCTGGGCACTCGAATTTCTTGAGGTCGGGTTTGGCCGGAATGCCGCGGCCGGAACGGAGCGGCGTTCGCGAGTTGAGGCGGGTGCCCCGGGCCCGCGTTTGGCTCACGGGCGTTTTCGCGGGAAGCGAAAAATCGGGAGGGACCGGTGTTACGCTGGATCGTAGATTTTTGGCGGTGCGACCAAGGTCAGGACCTGGTGGAATATTCGCTGCTATTGGCATTCATCTGCCTGTCAGGAGCCGCCCTGTTCATTAGCATGGGTCAGTTGACCTCCTCGATTTGGGGCATTGTGAATGCGCGGCTCGCTGCGTCCAACAATGCGAGCTAAATGCGATTTTAAAGGGAGTTTGTTGCCGTGAATAAGCGTCTCATTTCGGTTTTAGTTTTCGCGCTGGTGGTTTCTGCTGCCGCCAGCTACATTTTGTATCGCGTCATCTCGGCGCAATTTGCGGCGAATAAGAACGCCCCAACGAACCGGGTCCTGGTCGCCACCCACAACCTGGAGAATGGAGCGCTTATCAAGGATGTCGACGTAAAGATGATCGACTGGGGCGGCCCGGTTCCCATGGGCGCACTCTTGAAGAGTGAAGATGCTCTGGGGCGCGGCGTCATTCAGCCTATCTATGAGAATGAGCCGATCCTGGACAGCCGCTTGGCTGCCAAAGGCGCCGGCGCCGGACTCGCGGCCATCATTCCTCCGGGCATGCGCGCTGTGGCGGTTCGAGTGAATGACATCGTGGGTGTCGCCGGATTTGTGATCCCCGGCTCGAAAGTAGACCTGTTGATATCCGGCACCCCCCCGAAGGGAACGGGTGGCTTGGGAGACATGAACAAGACGCTCCTTCAGAATGTGGAGGTGCTTTCGGCCGGCCAAAACATTACTAAGGATCCGGAAGGCAAGCCGATGAGCGTCGGCGTAGTGAATTTTCTGGTGACCCCGGAGCAGGCCGAAGTGCTCAGCCTGGCCAGCAATGAGACGCGGATTCAGTTGATCCTGCGGAACCCGCTGGATAAAGAAGAGACCAATACCAAGGGAACCACCGTCGCGTATCTCTATGAGAACAAGGGTGGCCTCCCGCCTGCTGGCGGGAAAGCAGTTGCGCCGTCGCGGTCAAAAGCAGCGCCTGTGCGGGCCGCAGCCCCGCCACCGGCTCCGGCGAAAGCGAAACCTGAGCCGCCGCCACCGCCGATTACCGTGGAGGTCATCCATGGATCGTCACGCGCACAAGCGAAATTTGCGCAGGAGAACGCAAAACCTGGCTCGGAGGGCCAACAGGAATGAAGGTTCAGATACCCCTACTTGGGCTTGCCGCGAGCGCGCTCGCTCTTACCGCAGCATTGGCGCAGGCTCCCCCAACCACCCAAGCCACGGCTTCGCGGGACTTAACCGTCACGGTCGGGAAATCGGTCTTGGTGGATTCCCCTACGGTTATCGAACGCATTGCCGTGGCGAATGGTGGGCTCGCAGAAGCCGTAGCGATCAACCCTCGGGAAATCCTGATCAACGGGAAGGCCCCCGGCGAAACCAGTATGGTGGTGTGGCAGCAGGGTGGGAACCGGCTGTTCTTCGACCTGACCGTTCAGCGCAATGAGAGCCACATTGATGCTGTCAAACGCCAGCTCGCCACGGAAATGGGTGGAGACAACGTCACGTTGGATCTCGAGGACAGCACGGTGTTCCTTCGCGGAACGGTATCCAACCTTACTGCCGCGGATCGTGCCGTGATGATCGCGTCGACGCTGGGCAAGACGGTTAATCTGCTGCGCGTCAATGTTCCCGACACAGACGCCCAGATTCTTCTCAAGGTGAGATTTGCTGACGTGGATCGATCCACCGCGAACCAGCTCGCAATCAGCTTCGCGACCTCTGGCAATGGCCCGGGAAATACGATTGGCACTGTTCGCGCGGGCCAGGTCGGCGTTTCGACGACGGCTGGCGGTGCGCTCACGCTAGGTTCTGCCCTGAATATATTTCTATTCCGGCCAGATCTTAATCTCGCAACGGCCCTTCAAGCCCTGGAGGCGAGAAACTTGGCGCAGATTTTGGCAGAACCCAACGTGCTTGCCATCGACGGTCATACCGCGAGTTTCCTTGCCGGGGGCGAGTTCCCGTATCCTACGCTGCAAGGCGGTGGAGCAGGCTTGGGCCAAGTTACGATTGCGTTCCGTGAATTCGGAGTACGTATCAATTTCACTCCCACGGTTACTCCCCGCGGCACCATCCGGCTCAACGTGACCCCGGAAGTAAGTTCCTTGGACTACGCAAACGGCCTGGTATTCCAAGGTTTTACCATTCCGGGTCTAAATACGCGCAGAGTGAATACCGAGGTCGAACTGGAAGACGGCCAAAGCTTCGCGATCGGTGGATTGCTGGATAACCGCGACACGGAGAGCTTCAGCAAAATTCCCGGGCTCGGAGATATTCCGTTTTTTGGCAAGCTTTTCCGCTCGCGTACCGTCAACAAAAACAACACGGAACTGCTGGTGCTGGTTACGCCTGAGATTGTCCGGCCCATCCCCAAAGACGCACCTCGCCCGGACATAAATCTTCCCGGGGAATTCCTGCCGCCCAATACCTCGTCGAACCCGCCGCGCACGCCCGGCATGGATGTGACCGGTCCTGTACCGCTGTCAAAGCCACTGGGAACTCTTCCCGTGGAGCAGTTAACCAAGATCCAGGGGCAAACTCAGCCCCAAGCACAGCCGGCTCCGGTGCAGTTCGTGCCGGTTCCGCTGATGCCAACTCAGAATTTGCCGCAGACAGCGGCACCCGCGGGAACGCCCCCGCCGACCACGCCGGCTAATCCGCCGCCGGCCGGTGGCGCCCAGCCGGCGCCACCTCAGCAGTAACTCACAGGAGCGTGTATACGTGTATCCTCTTTCCGCAGGAGTCGTCGTCCAGACCCGGGAACTCTGGGATGAGCTGAACCGCTCACTTCAGGATCTTTCCATCCGGCTGGTGTTCGAGCTTTCGGAAATTCCGCCCGACTGGGCCGCGTTTCTGGACCGCATCGAGCGCGTCCGTCCGGATGTGATCATGTTGGACGTCACGCGCCTAAGGGAGCCGCTGGAGGACGTCGTAAGGAAGATTCGCTCAACCAGCGTGACGCCAGCCGTGTTCGCCTTGCACACCACCGCGGACTCCACAGCGATTCTCGCCGCTCTGCGCGCGGGCGCCGCCGAATACCTGCATCCTCCGCTTCATGAGCCGCTAAAAGCAGCTCTGGAGCGACTCTCGCAGGCGCGCGAGACCTCGCGCGAAGGTCGCCGCGCAGTCGGGAAGACTGTCGGATTTGTTTCCGCAAAAGGAGGATGTGGCGCCACCACGCTCGCGTGTCACGTGGCGACTCTGCTACCCCGGCTCGTCCGCACCAAAGTGCTGCTCGCGGACCTCGATTTACAGGCGGGGCTCGTCGCATTCTTGGCGAAAGCCAAATCCCCCTATTCGGTCGCCGATGCCGTAAACAACCTTCAGAGACTCGACCAAAGCTTCTGGCACGGACTCATTTCCAACGGAATCCCGGATCTCGAAATTCTGACTGCACCCCAGTCCCCCGGAGCCAAACAGGTTTTGGCCCCGCAATTAAAACAGGTTCTCGCGTTCGCTCGCAGTCAGTACGGCTGGAGCGTGCTGGACTTGGGGCGGAATCTGACCGGTACCACTCTTTCGATGCTCGATTTGGTGGACGAGACTTATGTGGTCACCACGCATGAAGTTCCGGCTCTGCACCAAGCCAAACAGATGATCCGGTATCTGGTGGAGAGTGGGTATCCCCAGAGCAACATACGTTTAATTCTCAACCGCTTGCCAAAGCGGCTCGACGTTACGCTCGACGAAATCGAGCAAATGCTCGGGTTATCGATCTTCGCAACTCTGGTGAACGACTATCAGGCGCTTCAGGAAGCCTACGTCGAGGGACGGCTGGTGTCTGATGACAGCCACCTCGGAAAGAGTTTTGCTCGCCTGGCCCGCAAAATCGCAGGGACTACGGAAGACAAAAAAAAGAAATTTACGCTCTTCGGTTAGGAATTACGGAATATGACAAACACACAAGCCTTGGTGGGTCAGGAACCTGGTTGGGTCGGACGCCTCTTTTCGCACGAGGTTTTTGATAGCCAGTATCAGGATTTGAAGTTCGTCCTACATCGCAAATTGCTGGATCGCATCAATTTGGAGATGCTTTCGAGCGTTTCCGGCGACCGCGTGCGAGCGGAAGTACGGGCCGCCGTATCCAAGCTCGTCGAGGAGGAGAAAACACCGCTGAGCATCGTCGAGAAAGACCGGATCATCAGCGAAGTTATCGACGAGGTATTCGGACTGGGACCGCTGGAGCCTCTGCTTGCCGATCCGACCATCTCCGATATTCTTGTGACCACTCCCAAGCTGGTCCACATCGAGCGAGCCGGAAAGATTTATAAGACTCCGGTGCAGTTTAAAGACGACGCCCACTTGATGCGCATCATCGAGAAAGTCGTCGCGCGAGTGGGCCGTCGCGTGGACGAATCCTCGCCGCTGGTCGATGCCCGCCTGCCCGATGGTTCGCGCGTGAACGCCGCGATTCCCCCGGTTGCCGTTGACGGCCCGCTGCTTTCCATCCGCCGGTTCGGCCGCGACCGCCTGAAAGGCGAGGACTTGGTTCGAAATCTCACGCTGACCGAAGGCATGCTGGCCCTGTTGCAGGCATGCATTCGGGCTCGTCTCAATATTATCGTGTCTGGAGGTACAGGCGCCGGTAAGACAACCTTATTGAACGCTCTCTCCTCATTCATTCCGGAAGAAGAGCGCATCGTTACTATCGAGGACGCGGCGGAACTGAAGCTGAACCAGGAACACGTGGCGCGCATGGAGACACGTCCTCCGAACATCGAAGGACAAGGCGCCATCCGGATCCGCCAGTTGGTGATCAATGCCCTCCGTATGCGGCCCGACCGCATCATTGTCGGTGAGGTTCGCGGCGACGAAGCCATCGACATGCTTCAGGCGATGAACACCGGCCACGACGGGTCTCTGACTACAATCCACGCCAACTCGCCCCGCGATGCGGTTTCCCGTCTCGAAGTCATGGTTGGTATGGCGAATGCGAACATGGGCGTTCGCTCCATCCGGCAGCAGATCAGCTCCGCCATCAATTTGTTTGTCCAGATTGCCCGCTTCAGCGACGGGTCCCGCAGGGTGATTGCGCTTACGGAATGTGTAGGCATGGAAGGCGATCTGGTGACCATGCAGGATATCTTCGTCTTTGAGCGCACCGGGCTCACTGAGCAAGGCCGCGTGACCGGACGATTCCGCGCGACCGGAATTCGCCCCAAATTCTACGAACGGCTCCGCGCTTCTGGCATGCAGGTGCCGGCTTCCGTCTTTCAGACCGTCGTCGAGATCGGAGGGCCTCCCCAAACATGATTCCTACCATTATTGCCGTAAGTTTCCTCATCCTGTTCGCCATTGTGATGGTGGCGGTGAGTCTGGGCTATCGGGTTCTCGAAACCCAACGCAAGAAACAGGTCGAAGGGATGCTAAATGTGGTTTCCGGAGATCCCGTCGAACAAATCCAGCCGGTCGTCCTCGAACAACCTAAAGGGGAAGATCCGCTTGAGACATTTTTCCGGAAAACGGGAGAAGTTGAGAAGCTGCGCAAATTCATCCAGCAGGCCGGCCTTACGTGGAGTCCCATCCGGCTGGTGCTGACGATCTTTTTCGGGGCGATTTTGGGAGCGGTGCTTGGGTGGTTCCTTCGTCCGCTGGGCTTCGTGGTTGTGAGCATTCTGATGGGTGCGCTGGCGATCGGATCCCTTCCCTATGTTTACGTGCGCTTCAAACGCAGGAAGCGGCTGGGCGAGATCGAAGCGCAGCTTCCCGAGGCGCTGGACTTCCTGGCGCGTTCCATGCGTGCGGGCCACGCGTTCTCAATCAGCTTGGAGATGTTGGGGCAGGAGTCTCCCGATCCCCTCGGCCAGGAGTTTCGAGTTCTGTTCAATGAGCAGAATCTGGGGGCTCCCATCGACGTCGCCTTGCAGAATTTCTCTGATCGCATACCGCTCCTGGATATTCGCATGTTTGTCTCTTCCGTTTTGCTTCAGAGGCAGACGGGCGGCAACCTGAGTGAAATCCTGCTCCGCCTGGCATACGTCATCCGCGAGCGATTCAAGCTGAAGGGCCAAGTCCGGGCTGCAAGCGCTCATGGCCGAATGACCGCGATGATTCTGAGCATTCTGCCTCTCTTTATGATTCTGGCTTTGCCGATCGTGGCGCCTGGCTATCTCCAGGGAATGGCGCGTGATCCGGACGGGAAGTGGCTGATTGCTGGCGCGATCGTCGCCCAGCTTCTGGGCTACTACATCATGCGTCGAATTGTCGATATCAAGGTGTAACTATGGCGTTGCTTCTTGCCTTTCTCCTTTTTGCGGTCCTGATGCTGGCGATCGGCTACTTCGGCTATCGGCGATACGCCCGCCCGGCAAGGGTTTACGAACAACTCGGCGGAGAAGCTACTTTCATAACTCCGGCGTCTGGCCAGATGGAAGCCGGCGAGGGCCTGATCGTCAAAGTCATCCAGCAGATCGGGGAGCAGGTTCCGATCGATCCGGCGGATGCCTCGCTGCTGCGCCGCGATTTGATGGCGGCTGGTTACCGGTCCGAGAACGCCCTCTTCTTCTACCAGGCCTCCCGAGTAATCCTGATCGTGGTCCTCGTGGTGCTGGCGTTAATTTTCCGGCCCTATATCACGATTAACCCGATCCTGTCGGTCGTGATTCCCATCGCGGCGGGGTTCTTGGGCTTTTTTGCGCCGAGCTTGTACTTGGACCATCTGGTCTCGGCGCGAAACGAACGGATCCGTATGTCTCTCCCCGACGCTCTTGACCTGATGGTGGTCTCCGTGGAGGCCGGATTGGGCCTGGATCAAGCGATCCAGTACGTAGCGCGTGAATTGGTTACGACCCATCCGGACGTAAGTGAAGAGTTTCAACTGGTGAACCTGGAGATTCGCGCCGGAAAACGCCGGGTTGAGGCACTGCGCAACCTTGCGGAGCGGACCGGCGAAACCGAATTGCGGAAGTTAGTCGCGATTCTTATCCAGACAGAGCGGTTCGGAACCAGCATTGCCGACTCCCTAAGGACCCACTCCGATTTCATGCGCGTCCGGCGCCGGCAAGAGGCTGAGGAACGGGCCAACAAGGTAGGCGTGAAGTTGGTATTCCCCATTTTCTTTTTCATCCTCCCCGCTATGCTGGTGGTTTCGGCCGGGCCCGGATTACTTCAGGTCTTCAAGTATCTGTTCCCGTTGATGCGACAGGCCAACACCGGCCTCCAGTGATGACATACAATGCCTGGGAGCAGCTTGAAGAGTTTAGGGAGCATTTCAACTTATGAACAATACCACTTTGGCGGCTATTCTTTGGATCGCAGCAGGATTGATCTTGGTGCTGTATTTGGCGCGCCGCAGCCGCCGCAAACGGTCGCGGTAATCGAGCCGCGGCATTCACGTCTCAAGTTGCAGTCGTCTCTGAGCTAAAGTGTCCTATTCGGAGGAGCTTTTAGAACGGCAAAACCAAGACGGCGGGTGGAGTTACGGAGGGGTCGGCCCTTCTTGGACCGAGCCGACCTGTTACGCTCTGCTTGCGCTGGCCAGTGGAGGAGTGTCTCCATCCGACGCCGCCCGCCGCGGCGTCCAGTGGCTTACTTCGCGGCAGCGGGCGGATGGCGGATGGGCCCCGCGGGATAGCGTGGAGGAATCCACCTGGGTCACAGCGCTGGCGCTCTTGCTGGCTCCTGAACTGGCACCGAACTTGGACCGCCAGCGCGCATCCCAGTGGCTCTTAGCCCAAACCGGACGCGAATCAGGGCTATTCTTTCGTTTACGGCTTCGCCTGCTGGGACTTGGGGCCGATCCCACCCAACGGTACGACGGTTGGCCCTGGTATCCGGCCACTGC
>Ga0070741_10003332_pt1 | contig 40197 bp, 63 predicted proteins | sample Coa_R1_4_FD_66440 | JGI IMG/M metagenome (GOLD analysis project Ga0070741, IMG submission 66440) | Surface soil microbial communities from Centralia Pennsylvania, which are recovering from an underground coalmine fire - Coalmine... | ecosystem: Environmental > Terrestrial > Soil > Unclassified ...
GGCGATCGCCGCCACACCTCGAACCAGTCCCGCGTCGCCGCCGACCACCGACCACCACCAGGCCGCCGACCAAGCGTCGGCGCGTCCTTCACCGGCTCACGACCCAGCTCGGTGAACTCGAACTGGCGCCGCGCACCACCATCCTGCGGCTGCGCCTTCAACGGCCGGCCACGCATCAGCCCGCGGCTCCAACTAATGCAGCCGGAAAATCCGACCCGGCGGGGCATTTTGGGGTGGGGTGGTTCGAGAGATTTTCGAGGCCCCCCCTACCGCGGGCTCGTGGCGCGTCTTCGACTCCGTGGCAGTGGTGGCAGGCGCTGATTGTGTTGCATAGGTTGGCCTTGGAGTGGTCGCGTTGGAGGGCTGGGTCGAGGTGGACGCTGGTCGCGCGGCCGGTGCATCCGGGGTGGCGGAGCTGACACTGGCCTTGGTCGAGTTCGAGTCGGGCTTTGCGTATGCGTTGCCAGTGTGGGTCGTTGGGGTTGTAGAGGTGGCTGCGGTCGTGTTGGGGGCAGCGCGTGCCTGTGCTGGGGCGGCCGCAGTCGAGGCATGGGCGTAGTCGCCGGCTCATTGTGCGGCTGTCTTGGGTGTGTGCTGGTCCACGAAAAAGCCGGCTCGGTGGCCGGCTGTGGTGATACCTGTGGCGGTGCATGGCCCAACCGGATTGGGCCGGTTGGGAGTGTAGCCAGCCGGCCTGCTGGATCGCAAGCCGGCTGGCCGCGGTGCTGTTAGCAGAAGGCCGGATCCTCCTCGCTGTGGGTCTGCAGGACGATGCCCGTCGCGTAGTCGACTACCTGCTGAACGACGCGCCAGTTCCGCGTGCAGAGCGAATCACCGGAGTTGAAGTCGTTGATCCCGGTTTGGCTCCAATGAGCGGTGTTGCCGGCGCCCCAGTAGCCGCCGCCGCTGCCGTCGTTGGTGCCCCAGCAGTCGCGCAGCGCGAAGATCGATGTGGTGCTGCCAGTAGGTTCGTTCGGGCCTCCGCAGTTAGTTGACGGCGTGACGTAGCGGAAACAGCCACCCGCCCCGCCGCACCAGAGCGACCCCGGCGGCGTGTGCCAAGTGCCGTTGTTTTCGAACTCGAACTCGCTGGTGACCCAGAAGCGGCCGGTGCAGGTGACGCTGGCTGTGGCGGGTGGGCCGCCTTGATCCCACACTATCCAGTTGGTCGAGTTGTCGAATCCGAGGGTCGGGAAGTGGGCAGAGAACCCACTGCAGGTGTTCGCGTGGGCTGTGGCGACGCCTGCTGTGAGTGCTGCGAGCGTTAGCGCCAGGGCTGCCAGTGTGGTGATGGCAGTGCGAGTACGACGTAGATGGTGATGGCCGCGATGGCGAAGTAGGCGGCTTTGAGTCGGCGTGTGACTGGCATTGGTCGTGATCCTATCGGTGGGCAGGATTCTTTTCGGCACGGTTGAAACCTCCGTGGTCATGCCCGGTCGGCCTCTTGGTTGCGCCTTGGGCGCCGGCCGGGCGTGGCACGCTCTGCCCATGTGGGCAGGGCTTGGACGGTGTGTGGGTTAGGCGGTCACCTCCTTGCCGACGTCCCAGGTGTGTTGGTCTGGCCTCGTGCCGCGGATCGCTCCGCCTAGGCCGCGTGGGACGCCGGTTACAGGGATTCCCCTGAGGCTGGCGGGGTCGCCCGGCAGTGCGCCTGGGCGGAGTGGGTGGTCGCGTGTCTCGTCTTCGAGGACGCCGGCGGCGATGTGCTGGTTGATCTGGCTTCGGAGTTCGAGGGTCCGGAAGCGGTGCAGGAGGTGATGGGTTTCGCTCATGCTGGGAGCCTCCAGTCGGGGTGGCGCTTGGCTTTGTGGTAGGCGCGGTCGATGCGTTTCCGCACGGCTTGTGGGGTGATGCGTTGTCGGTCGGCGATCTCGCGGTCGTTGAGGCCGGCGGCGGCGAGTTTCACGGCTTCGAGTTCCCCTGGGGTGCAGACGGTTTCGAGTGGTCGGCGGACGGTTTCGGGGAGGTCGAGCCATGCCATCATCCAGCGGTGTCCGGGTCGATCGGCGTGAGGCGCACTGGGCTGCTGCCTGCGCCGTTGTCGCGGGCTGCGTGGCGGTCGGCGAGTTCTTGCCACTGCTTGCGGAAGTTCGCTGCGAAGAGGGCGTCCATCGGGATGCGGATCTGGTCGACCTGGCCGAGGAGCTTCTCGCCTTCGCCGACGGCGCCGATGATGAGGGTGTGGACTGACCCCTCGACGTCGATCTGTAGGTTGGTGACTTCGATGATCGCGGCCTGGACGGTGCGCAGGGCTCGCTGCTGGTTTGGTAGGTGCACGAATGCTCCTCTCGGGCCTAGGCGGTGGTTCGGAGGGCGAGGATGGATGTCAGCGGGCCGTGGATGTATCCGTCGGCATCTCGGCAGGTGAATCCGGTGCCATCGGATGATGCGCCGATGACCCTGTCAGGCGAGACGATCACATAGGACTCGACCTTGAAGTCTGCGATCTCGTGCCAGCCATCGGCGAGCAGGATCTCGGTCACCTTGTGGGCGAAGATCTCGATTCTCATCTGACGGCTCGTAGTTGGGTGACTTTGCCTTTGGCGAGGTCGTTGAACTCGGCTGCGAACTGTTCGATCTCTTCGGGTGCCGAGAGGTTGATCGCGAGTTCGAATGACCCCAGGATGAAGGCGAAGGATGCGATCCGCTTCTCCCGGTCGCTGAGTTCTCCATAGACCATGCGCAGGGTCTCGTGAGGGGGTTGAGGACTCACACCTGCTCCTTCGGATCTTGCGTAGCGCTGAGTCTTGGCGAGCACGAAGGGTCGAGATCGGCGTGTCGTTGAGGGCTTCGCTTACGCGGCGCCAGGAGTAGCCGGCCCAGCGGTGTTTGACGACGGCGAGCTCGTCGGGTGTGCAGACGTGCTCGGCGGTTTCGCGGAACCAGGCGGGCGCCTCGAGCCAGTCGGTCACGCTGTCCAGCCTCCGAGCGGGAAGGACACTGCTATGCGATCGCCCTCGTTGGTGAGCGGCGTGACGACGTACTGGTCGGGGTCGCCGCCGAGCCAGTCGCGCGCGTTCTCCTTTGCGAACTCGCGATCGCGGCCGTGGACGATGGCGACGACGTTGGCGGTCTGGTGCAGTCGGACGAGCCAGAGGCGGTTCATGCTCGAAGCCCCATGACGATCTCCTGCCCGGGCTTGACCGCGTGGCGGTGTTCGGCTCGCTGCGCGGCTTGCGCCATGTAGCCGGCGAAGAGCGCGCGTGGCGGTGCGAGCGCTGCTTCGTGGCGGCCGCCGCGGACGAGCAGCTGGACGATCTCGGCGCTCGTGCGGTCGTAGACCGGGCAGGCGGCTAGGAGCTGGCGCCGGGTCACGCTGCTGCCTCGCTGGTATGGGTGACGGGCTCCGCGTCGATCTGGGGGGTCTCGCAGTGCCAGCACTCGGGGCCGGGGTTGTACCGGGAAAGCTCGCCGCCACAGCGCTCGCATGGTCTGCCTGCTGCATAGGGGTAGCGCTGGCCTTTCGGTTGGCGCATCCAGCGTGGCTGGTTGTCGTGCGTCGGCAGAATGGCGTTGATGATGGCGTCGGTCATGCGGTGGTGAACTCGTCGACGGTGGGCGCGCCGGCGGCCTCGGCTTCGCTGGCGATCTGGGATTCGGCGAGGCGCAGGGCCTCGTCTCGCCGGGCTTCGCGAGCTCGGCGAGCTGCGACCCACGGCGGCGGCGACCAGGTCTTGGCCTGCTCGACACCGACGATCTGCTCGGACGGCGCGGGTCTGGTGCCGTCGGGGAGCGGCGGGAGTTGCTGTTCGGGTACGGCGAGCGGTGCTGCGCAGGGCTGGCCGGTGTCGGTGTGGTAGAGCAGTCCGTCTTGGCGGCGTTGGTAGCAGCCGCGGAACACGTTGCCGTCTCGGTCGCGGCCGCCGTCTCGCCACAGGATGGTGAGTTCGTGGTCGCGGTTCATGTGACGGCCTGGCGGGCTTGGAGGACGCGGACGGCGTAGCGGGTCGGTGAGGCTGGGCTCTTGGCCTTGACGGCTTGGATGGCGTCGTAGACCTCGGCGGGGTTGAGGGGCGCGGCGAGTTTGTCGATCACCTTGGGCGTGCCGGCGTCGCGGTCGTGGCAGAGGTGCAGGAGCTGGTCGACTGCTGTGCCGAGTTCGCCGGTGAGGCTGGTCAGGTGGTCGCGCTTGGGTACGAGCGCGCCGGCGACGTTGATGGGGTGGAGCTCGTCGGGTTGGTGTTCATGGTCAGGGGGTTCGCCGGGGTGTGTGCCGTTCGAGTTGGCGCTACCACCTTCCGGGTTTTCTGACTGACCTTGGAGTACAGAAGGTTCTTCTGTTTCTGTTCTGCTCTCGCGAGCGCGCGAGGTCCTCGGATCCTCTAGACCAGCTCTAGAGTTTTGGTACGGATGCTCTAGAGATAATCCGATCCATCCGGCTCGGTTGAGCCGTTCGAGCGCAGGCATGAGGATATTTGCGCGTAGGCGAAGTGAACTGCGACAGCGACGCAACGAGACAGCTGCGACCTCCTTTTCGGCGTTGTTGCGGTCAGTTGCCGCCAGGATCCAGGCACCGTGCAGGACACCTCGATCGCCGGCGGAGAGGTCGAGGTACTCGTCGGTGGAGAGCAGTTCGAGGTACGTCTTGATCCAGCTGGGCGCGCGTCCGTCCTTGTAGTGCTGGAAGCGCTTCCAGTTCGGGATCGTGATGTACGGCTCGCTCATGCGGCTGTCCCTGCGTGGTGTTGCCAGGTGAGGTGGCGCCCGGCGAGCGCGATCAGGAGCGCTTCGGCGGCGTGCTCGGAGAGGTTGAATGCGAGCTCCGGCTGCGCGAAGGTCAGGATCCAGTCACGCGCCCGCTGGATCGCCTCTTCCTTGGATGCGCGGGCTGGCATGTGGAGCGTCTGGCGCCAGTCTTGTGCGGTGATCCCGGTCGCCGAGCGGCGGGTTTGGGGGAAGCCGGTGGCGGCGATGATCGCGCCGTAGATCGGCAGGAGCGCTCGAGCTGCTGGCCAGCGGTGCGTATACGGCTCTTCGACCCACGTGCTGGAGATGGGGTGCCCGTCGACGTCTCCGATCAACTGGCGGGCGCCGGCGGCGGCTTGGACGATCCGGCCGGCCTGGTCTGCGTGTTTGGTGAAGACGAAGCGGCGGAGTGTGAGTGGTCGCAGGCCGGCGTCGGGGTCGGTGGGGATAATGGCCGCGTCGATCGCGTGCGAGCTGAAGTCGATACCGACCAGGTACATCAGCGCCGCCGCCGATCACGGTTTAACTGGATCTCTTCCAAGATGGGATCCTGGAATGGCGAGGCGGCCGGGTCGTGCTGCGTGCCGTTTCGGGCGCGCCAGTCGGGGTCGCCGATGATCCAGTGCGCGAGCAGGTGCAGCTGGTCGCTTGCCCAGTGGATGGTCCGTCCGATCGCGAGCCTCATGCGATCCGCTCCAGTGCGAGCAGCTCATCGAGTCGAGCCTCGACCTCCAGTCGAGATAGATCCTCACCGAGGTAGGCGAAGGCGTACCAGCCGGCGGCGTAGGGTTTGAACCAGTCGGAGTGCTCGAATGGGTAGACGCGTTCGAGCAGGACGCGGCCTTGGATGGTGAGGTGGCAGCGTTGGCAGAGCGCGGCGAGGTTCCACCAGCGGCAGTCCCACTTGACGCCGTTGAGGTGGTGCACGGTCAGGATCCGCCACGCGGCCTGGACGCGCCCTGCGGCCATCAGGCCTCGCGCGGGTGGGCCGGGGTTGACGTCGCGCCACACGTCGTCTGTGCGCACCTGGAAGGGCCCGGCGTGGTCGCAGTGCGTGTCGCAGGGTGACCATTCGCCGCGGCCGTGCTGGCCGGTCTGGTAGGGGTGGTGGCAGCGGATGCAGCGGTGGCCGGCCTGCTGGCGTACCAGGTCCTTGATGCCGTGGTCGGTGAAGCCGTCGAGTTGTGACCAGGCGAGCGGGTAGCCGCTCGGGCCGAGCTCGTCGGGCGCGTAGATGCGGAAGATGGGGTCTGTGGTCATGGTGTGGTTGTGGGCGGCCGCCGGCAGGGTGCAGCCGCCCACGCTTCAGCTGGCCTAGAGCGCGGCCAGGTCGGCTTGGAGTTGCTGCAGGTCGAGGCCGCGCGGCGACACGGCGTTCGGGTCGAGCATGTCGGTGCTCACATAGGCCCACGCCTCGTCGGCGTAGGTCTGGAGGAATGCGACTGACATCAGCTGCGTCTGGCCCCATGTGACGACCTCGAGGTGGTGACGCTTCGCGACGAGCGGGACGTAGTGGCCACCCTCGATCGGCGAGCCTTGGACGACTGTCCACATCTGGCCCTGGTTGAACTGGTCCATCGCGCTGGTCGGGAACTGGATGCCGAGACCGACGGCTTCGAGGAGGTAGGCGGCGTGGTAGACCTCGACGAGGTTGGTCGGGTCGATGCTTAGGTACGCGCCGATCTTGTGCCTGGCGCCGGCGGCGTCGCGGATCCCGATCTTCTGCCGATACGCGAGCGCGGTGTGCACATCCGTGCCCTGGTCTGTGGACGGGTCGGCGGGGTTGAAGCCGGTACACGCCGCGTAGTCAGAGAGGACGGCCTTGTCGGTGAACGTGACCGAGCTGCCGGCGGCTTTGCGCATGAGCATCGTTTCGTGGGCGGCGCCGGCCCAGACACAGTCGCCGTACTGGTCGTTCCCGAGCATCTGCCACCCGGCCTGCGTGTAGTACCCCTCGTAGCCCCACTGCGTCGGGATCGGCGGGAGCGCCGACGCGTCGACGTAGTCGCGGAGCTTGAGGTCGGTTGATCGTGGCGCGGCTGGCTGCTTGCCGAGCTTGAGCGTGGTCATGGCTGCTCCTGGAAGTCGGGGTGCTTGGTGTGCATGTGCCGGCCGAGGTTTTGGAAGGTGCGGTTGCAGCACGGGCAGACGCCGCCGGCGATGCGTTTGCGGGTCTTGGTGAGCTGGCCCTTGGTGGCCGAGTGCGAACGTCGCTCGGCGGCCAGGCGCTCCTCCTCCTGGCGCAGCCACTCCTTGTACCGGTCGCGCTCCTCGCGGGCCTTCTCGGCGTCGCTCTTGCCCTTGTAGACAAGGCTGTGACCGTTCGGACACCACCACCCGTCATGCTTGCGGCGGCGCTCCTGATCCCAGTGCTCGGGGACGGCGAACTGCATGCCGCATGACCCGCAGCTGGTGGTGACGAGCACCTGCTCACGGATGAGCGTGTCGCCGACCGGCATGGCTACTCGTCCTCGGCCGGCGCTGCGCCTTCAGCGTCGAGCTGCCAGGAGCTGAGGGTGCTGGCGCCGAGTTTGACGACGGCGACTGTGGAGTTGCGGTCGCGGCGGCGGCGGCGGTGGAAGCCGGCGCGGTCGGATTCGAAGCGGACGGTGACGGTCCCGCCGCGACCCAAATGGAGGTCACGGATCAGCGCGACGTGCTCGGGGTCGGTGCGGTCGAGGGTGATCTCGCCGCCGAGGCCGATCGCGATCTCGTCGACGCGTTGCCCATCGGGCGTGGTGAGTTTCAGTTCGGGCGAGTCGTATTCGGCGGCGGCGAACAGCTCGTCCTCGCCGGCGGGCCCGGTCGCCTGGCCGGGCTTCGCATCGCCGCCGCTGCCGTTCTCGCGCTTGGCCTTGTAGTAGGCGGCGCGGATCTGGCCTTCGGTGCCTTCGAGTTCGAGCGCGGCCGCGGCGAAGGCGTCGTTGATCGACTCCTCGTTGGGCCGGTCATCCACCCGGCCGAGAAGCCAGGCGACGTCGTCGTGGGTGGGCGTCCATTTGGCGGGACGCGTCTTGGTGGGCATGGCTAGTCCTCCGGGTCGGAATCGGGCAGCGACGGCTGCCGTGGTTTCGCCGGCTTGCGGCCGGACTTCGGCTTCTCATCCGCGGTCGCGTTTGTTGCGCGGACGACCATGTATCCGCGTCGGAACTCGTCGGGCTCGACGACGCTGGCCGTCGGCGGGGTGGTGCGGCTGTCGATCAGGACGTACTCGCCCTGGCGCCCGGTGAGTGGCTCGGGATGGCCGGGGAGCGACAGTTCGAAGTCGTGCGTCATCTGCTGCGCGAGCAGCGTGTCGCTCGGCCGGGCGCGTACCTGGCGCAGGTCGAGCTCGGACAGTTCCAGGACGAGCTTCATCAGGCTCCTCTCATGCGGTGACCACTTGGCCCCGCTTGGTTGAACACGCCGCGCAGTAGCGATCGCTCTGGCGGCCGTAGCGGCTGAGGACGGCGCCGCAGTCCTTGCAGCGGCGCCTCTCCGCCGCGAGCACATCCGCGCGCCGCTCAGACTCCGGTAACGGCGCCGTGACCGGCGCGTCCGTGATAGGCCTGGACACGAAGTCGGCGGCCGCTCTGCTGTGCCGCTCACGCCGCTCGCGCAGCTCCGCGTCGACCGGGTCAGGCTTCGGGGCGACGTGCGGCGCGGTCGGGTCGCGGCGCTGCACGCGCTCGCGTGGCGGTTGGGCTGCTCGCGGCGTGTGGCCCTTCCGCGCCCGGTACCGGTCGTTGGCCTCACGCTTGCATTGGCGGCACTTCCGCCAGCCGCCCTTCGAGATGTAGACGTTGTCGCCGGTCAGCGCGTGCCCATTGCGGCAGCGATCGGGCGCCGGCTCGGTGCTATGCGTTTGTGCATCGCCGGTTGGCGTGATCTGGTCAGCCACGCGGGTCGGGGCTTCCGCTTCATGCATATCTGCATGAGCCGGCGCGGCAGTGGTCGCTTCGGCCAGGTCGCCGAGCGCGCGATCCAACCGAGCCTGCAGGTCGACGAGCTGCTCGGCCTGGCGCGCCAACAGCGCGCCCTGCTCCGCCGCGTGCGCTTCCAGGCCAGCCACGCGCCCAGCGTCCACATCCACCGGCGCGGGCATCAGCTGCAACGGCTCGCTCGTCTCAAACAGGAGATCGAGCGCCGACGTCCACACGAACGACCAATCCGACCGGCGCTTCACCGTCCAGCTACGCGACTCCCACGGCAACTCGGCGATCAGGCCCTCGAGCAGCGGGTGCGATGTCACGCTGAAAGCGCCTCTCGGCGGAGCCATGCATGGAGCCGGTTGTGGTCTCGCTGGCTGAGCGCGATCAGGTGGTCAACGTTCAGGCACCGCGGCTGGCCGCAGAGGTGGTGCAGGTGCATCCCGACCGGCAGCGGGCCGTGCACAGCCTCGTAGGCGGCACGGTGCGCGAGGATCGATCCGCCGGCGCCGTCGCCCTTGGTCGGGTAGCCCTTCGAGTTGACCGCGCCGCCCCAGATCAGGCATGGCGTGGGGTGGCCGTTGTCGGTCGGTGTGATCGGGACGCGGCTTTCAAGCTCGCGTGTCCGGTTCGTCACGCGGGCGCTGTGGCCCTTGACGTACTGGACGTGCTGGCCTTTCCGCCAGCCGCGCTTCGCGCTGGTGACGGGCGCGATCGGCGTTGTCTCGCCGCATCCGCAGCGGCAGAGTCCTGTAGGGTTTAGCGCTCCGTCTAGGGCCTTTGTCGCGCCATTCGGCGCCGCATGAATCTGACGCCGATTCGGTGCAGGCGGAATCTGGGATGTCGCATGGTTACGGGGATCGCGACTGGTGTTCGACATCAACCGTTGCCGTCCCTCTTCGCAGCTCGGAGCGCGAGGCCCTCGGCCAGGTCGCCGATGTCGAGGTGGCCGTAGATGTCGGCGGTTGTCGAGATGGAGGCGTGGCCGGCCATCATCTGGGCGAGCTTGATGTTCCCGGTCGCGCGGAGGACGTCGGTGATCGCTGTGTGGCGGGCGTGGTGCATCGAGTTCTCGCCGCGCGGGTCGAGGCCGGCCAGGTGGAGGCAGCGAGCCCACCATGCGTGGATGCCGGAGTCGGACAGCGGCGCGTGGCGGTCTTCCCAGGTGACGCGGAGGCCGTCAAGGGTCTGGCCGATGTGCTCGGGGTAGAGCAGGTACTCGTCGGGCCACCCATCGGAGAGCTTTCGCTGTGCCCAGTGGTCGTCGAGCAGCTGGCGGAGCCACGGGTCGCTGATCGGCAGCGTGCGGATCTTGCCGCCCTTCGCCCCCCTGGCGATGCGTAGCTGGGCGCGGTGCTGGTCGTAGCGACCGAGTTGGAGCATGCGGAGCTCGCCGCGGCGCAGGCCGAGTCCGAAGAGGCAGCCGAGGGCGGCCTGCTCGCGGCTGCGGGGGTTCGCGTCGAAGACGAGCCGGGCCGTGTCCGGGTGAAAGACGGTGCGTTCGACGTGGGCGAGCTTGGGGCGGCGGATCTTCCGCATCGGGTTCGCCTGGATGTAGCCCTCGAAGTCGCACCACTTGAAGAAGTCGTTCAGGACGGTGTGCGACTTGCCGCGCGTGCGGGCTTCGGAGTGGCCCCACCGCTCGTACCAGAACTCGCGCACGGCCAGGTGGGCGTCGCTAGTGCCGAACCGTTCGATTGGCCAGTCGGGGAAGTGCAGGCAGAGCGCAGCCAGGATGTACTCGTAGTCACCCACTGTTCTGGGCCTGGCACCGCCTTCAATGGTCTTCCACTGGAGGTAGCGGGTGACGTGCGAGCCGATGGCGGTGCGCTCGTAAAGAGTGCGATCCAACGCGGCTTCGCGGATGACCCTACTGGCATCGACCAGCTCCTGCAGGGTCACCGTCACGCGGTGCCTGCCTGTTGTTCGTGCCACTCGTCGATACATTCCGACTCCCACCCATCCCTTCGCCCGCACGTCGGGCACTCGCGCTCCGAGGAGGGGTCGTAGGGGCAGGCGGAGACGGTGTCGTGGTCGCGGCACACTTCGTATTGGTCGCCGGTGGGGCCGACGATGACGCGGCACCTGGCCTGGGGGAGTGAGAGGAGGAGCGCTGTGGCGTGGAGGTCGCGCTGCTCGCCGAGTCGCGTCGTCTCGCGGAGGCGGTCTGTGAGGCTGACTTGGAGTGTCGTCGAGTATTTGAGGAGGGCGAGTTGGCCGCAGGTGCGGTGCAGCTCGCGGGCGTGGCGGAGGACGTCGCGGTCTTCGCTGATTGGTTGGATGAGCTGGAGCTGCTGCGCCATCAGAACGGTGGCTCCGGGACGGCTTCGAAGATGTGCAGGACGAGGCCGCCGTTTTGGAGGAGTACCGAGCCGCGGTGCCCGAGGTGGTGGCCGTCGATCGTCCGCTCGAACTGGTGGCCGGTGCCGAAGATGTAGAAGCGGCGCGGCTCGCTCGCGGCTGGGTCGCTGTGGATCGCCCAGAGCGTCGGCGTGCCGTGCTGAGCGTCGGCGTGGATGACGTGCGCGGTGACCGGCATCTGGACGGTCTGCTCGACGGTGATCTGGAGCGGGTACTTGTGGACGACGTTCATCAGACCGGCGGCTCCTGCGTGGCGGAGCGCAGAGCGACGTTCAGGTCTCGCTGCGCTCGCGTGGCGGCCAGGAACAGCAGCGCGATCATGTCCTCCTCCTCGACCAGCCCGCCGGCGCTCCACGTCGCGCCGCCATCCGGGTCGAGCGTCATCAAGACGAACGCCTTCGACTCGCGCAGGTGCTGCACAGCGGCGGCGTGATACTGCTCGAGCGCCTGCTGGCTCCGAGGCGAGACGCCGATGAAGCCGGGCTCATGGTCAGGCATGTGGCGAGTCACCCGGCCACCCTCCGCAGCGTCCAGCGTTCCCGCGGCGACCGGGATACGAACGGTTGGAGATCCTCCGGCAACGTGAACCCGGCCTTCCGACAATCAGCCAGCGAGAACGACTCCTGCTCCCAGCTCGACCGCTTGTAGCGGTATTCGCCGATCACCATCTCCTCCGAGACCGGCAGGCGCGGCCGCAACCGATCCCTGACGGCGTCACGCTCAGCCTCAGCACGCCGCAACTGCGAGCGGGCTTCGCTGACTTCCTGGTCGTGGTAGCCGAGCAGGTCGACCAGGTCGATCACCTCCGGGTCCATCGAGACGTCGCGCACCGGCCACTCCCACCCATCGAAGCAGTGCTCGGCGAACGGGCAGAAGTAGCACTGCGCCTCCAACGGCGTCTCGCACGCCCGGGCCGGCGCCTCGCCGGTGCGCAGCCCCGAGATCAGCTGCTGCTGTAGGTCGCGGATCTCCGCCTCGTAGGCGGCGGGGTTGATCGGGTAGGCGCGATCCTCGAACGTCGACGGGTCGACGGAGATCACCATCGCCTCCTCGGCGCGGGGATGCTCGAGCGCGTAGAACGCTGCCTGGCGCGCCTTGTGCGCGTCCAGGTCGGCGCCCGCCGTCGACGTGATCTCGACGATCCGATGATCGCGGGGGATCACCAGGTCCGCATGGCCGACGCCGATGGGGTCCTTCGCTGGCCACGGGATCTCGACTTCGCGGCGCGGAGCGTGGCCATCGGCGCGCAGCTCAGCCACGAGCTCGTCACGGATCGCGTTGGAGACTGCATGGCCCCTGCGGAACCAGCGCTCCTCCTGCGCGGTGTGCGGCCGCCGCGGCGCGTCGGTGGCTTCGTAGTAGGCCTGGCGCGGGCAGCCGCGGCTGAGCGTGCTGGCGCGCGGGCCCGTGAGGATCGGTCTGGTCGCCGTGCTCACGCCGCTGCCTTCCGGCTGGCCTTCTCCAAGCTCTCATACACGCGATACCGGAGGGTGGTCGCTGCCTGCAGCGCCGTCCCGCGGCGAGTCTCGTTCGGGAGCGTGACCAGTTTCCGGCCGTCCCAGCACCACGGCGTCCACTCGCGCTTGCCGGGATCCCATGACGCTCCGGCCACAACGTCGCTGCGCCGCGGCTCGCGGTGAGACTGGCCCGAGAGGCGCCGGTTGGCATTGATCCGCGGCCGCCGACTCATCGCTGCCGCCTCCGAGACTCTTCCCAGCGGCGTGGCCGCGGCGGGCGGGTCGACCCCCAGTCGGCGATGGCGATCAGCCAGAGCGCGGCGAAGATGGCGGCGAGGATGTAGGGCGTCATGCTGCGTACCTCGTTGATGGTGTGGACTCGGGCGGAGAGCAGGAGCAGCGCGGTCATTCGGGGTTCCTGACGGAGTCGCTGTCGAGGGACTGCTGCTGCTCGCCGGGCTCCTCAGATACGGGCAACTCCTCCTGCGCGTGGGCATCGCTTGGAGGAGCGGGGGCGCTCGTACCAGCACCGTCCTCGGCGGATGACGAGTCCGCCTCTGATGCTCTGGCCCGGAGCTCGGCGAGCAGCGCTTCCAAATCTCGTGCCTCCTCGCCGTAGCGCTCGGCGAGCGTCCGCGCGGTCATCCCCGACCGGCCGCCCCACGCGAGCTGCTTCAGATCGACGCGGTCAGCCTCGCTGAGCGCCTTGTAGCGCTCGCTGATCGCGGTGACCAGCGGAACGGTCTGCGCCTCAGCTTCCAGCGCCGCGTCCTGCTCCTGGGCGGTCGGCGAGATCAGCGGGTCGCGCTCGGCGTCGATCTCGGGCGCCGGCGGCGGCTCCAACTGGCGGCGATCGCCAGCGCCCAGCTGTGGCGCCGCTGAGCGTTCGTCGATGACCTCGCGGAACGTGCGGCCCGTCTCGACCGACACCGGGTGCAGCGTGTACACCGTCTTCGACTTCCCATCCGGCGCGACCGGTGTCGGGACGAGCGCCAGGTCGAACTCGAAACCGAGCAGGCTCCCACGATGCTTCTCGACGAACAGCAGGTAGTCGCGCAGCTCGCGCTCCGAGATCTCCGACCCCGTGTCGAGCTCCCACAGCCCGGGTGCGAGGCGCAGATCGGGCAGGCCCAGCCACAGCGTGTGCGTGAGCTGGCAGTGGCCACGGTCATCCAGGGCGAGGCCCTCAGCGGCGCACCGGCACGGGCCGTGCTCCCACCCGCCACCCTCCAGCCGTACCGAGCATTCCGTGCCGCTGCAGATCCGCTTGAGCTTCGACGCGCCGTAGAGCCGCCACGCCGATTCGAGGACGTGCTCGACCTGGTCGTGGAACAGCATCACGTGCAGCGTCTTGGGCTGCTCGCCGTACACCTCGCGGAACGCCTCGACCGCGGCCGGGCTCGTGATGCCGCTCTCGTCGGTGTCGACGCGGAAGTAGTCGACCGCCTTCGGATAGGTCACGGTGCGCCCGTTCTTCGTGGTCTCGGCCTGGACGCCCAACCTGATCTTGCCGAGCCTGGGTGGTCGGATCGGTGCTTCGCGATCGACGGGGACGCGGTGACGGGTCGGGCCCTTGGATGCAGTCGCGCTCATGCTGCGGTCTCCATTCGGTCGTAGGCCGCGCGGATCCGGTCCCAGTCCTGGTGGCCGAGATCCGTCGCCCAGAAGCAGCTACGCACACCGCGGCGCGCCTTGAGGCCATCCGCCGCGCGGTGACTGATCAGGCCGTCAGCGAGCAGTCGCAGCGCGCCGCGGCTCGCGACCCAGACGACGCCGGCGATCGCGAGAGCGGTCACGGCGAGGCCGGTCAACATGCGCGCCTCGGAGCGCTGACCTGGGTGCGTCCGGTCAGGTTGTTGTGAAACCAGGTGCGGTAGACGAGCGCCGGGTTGCAGGGCGCGGTGACGTTCCAGTGGTAGTTCCAGTTCAGAAGGCCCGCCGCGGGGCTGACCGATGCGAACTGGTAGCGGCCGGGGTCCTGGCCGCCGTCGGTCGCGGCGACGAAGCTCCAGGAGGCCTGGTTGGTGGACTGTTGGACGCCTTGTGACCAGTCGCCGTGCGCGTAGTCGGGGCAGTGCATCTCGACTTCAGCGTCGAACCGGCCGGGCTGGTTCCCATAGCTTGGGAGGAATGCCTGCTCGAACGTGCAGATCGGTTGGGTGGATGCCTCGACGGCTGTCACGGTGCAGAGCGTCACCGCGCTCGCGATGACCGCCGCAGCGGCGAGAGCAGCGAGGCGAGACGCGAGAGCCGTCACGAGGATCGAGCTCATGCCGCGGTGAGCGCTGCGCGCTCGATGTCGAGGGCCTCCGCGACGGTCATCTCGGGGTGGTCGGCCATGATCGGCCGCAGGCGTTCCATCCCGGCCTCGTACGCGTCGCGCTTCGCGATCGCCGATGTGACGTTGCGGACGCGCTCGTCGTAGCCGGCCTCGACCTCGTGGAAGACGGCCTTGTCAGCGCGGACGTAGTACACGTCAGCGTTGCTGCGAACAGCGATCGCGCGGGGGAACGCCAAGCCGTCGAGCTGCATCTGGTCATCGGCCGACTCCGACTCGTGCCGGAGCATCGCCTTGACGATGTGCTGAGCGGCCTGGTAGATCAGCCGGTCGCGGTGGCTCTCCATCTGATCGGGGTAGCGAGCCAGGGCACACTCGACGACATCGCTCGGGCGGACCTCGTGTTCGTTCTCCAGAAGCGAGTCAGCGCAGCTGCGCAGCATCGCGGGGAGGGTCAGTTCGTCGGTCACGGCTTCTCGTCCCACCTTTCGATGAAGGCTTGGATCCAGGCCTGGGCGTCGCGGGCGGCGGTGATGAATCGCGCCGCGTCGCCGATCGGCCTGGGAGGGTCATGGATCAGCGCGACGACGTCGTCGGGCTGGCCAAGGCTCGGGATCTCGCGCAACAGGCGATGGGCGGCTCCGACGCGGGCCTGCCAGTCACCGTCGGCGTACGCCGGCGTCCGGTCGGGCCGCGCGGGCGGATCGGCGAGGAACCGCTTGCGCGCAGCGTCATGCTGCTCCGCGACATCGGCGACGGCCTGCCGCACGATCGCAGCGGTCGGCTTGCCGTTCCCCGCGTGCTGCGCTTCCGACCAGGCCTCGCGCATCAACTCGGGCCGATCCCGCAGCGGCGCAAGCTCACGCGCCTGCCGCTCATTCACCGGACTGTCTCCCATGGGAGACAGCGCTTCGGCGACCTTGCCCGCATCGATCAGGCGGTAGGCGTGTGCCCGCTCAAGGTTCCAACGGTCACGGCAGTACGCCTCGAAGGAGTCATGGCCGGCCAGGTACAGCCGCGAGTCGCGGATCTCCAACAGCGCGGCCCCGACCTCCAGGAACGTCGCCAGGCCGTGCTCGACGACGTTCTCAAGCTCGGCCAGGCGGGTCGCTACGACCGCGCTCACGCGACGGCCTCGTCGCGGTAGAACCAGGCGAGCGGAAACCCAGTCGCCCGAGCCCAGTCAGCGACGCGCTGGTCGGAGGCTCGGCGCTTGCCGGACTCGATGTACCGGATGGCGCGGTCCGACTTCAGTCCGAGGATCTGGGCGAGCTCTGCTTGTTCGAGCCCGCTGCGTTCCCGGGCTTCCTTGAGCTTTGCAGGGAGTTCGCTGCTTGACACGCCCTGGTTGTTCCGGTACGGTTCCTGTGACATCGCCCGGAACAGTAGCGGAACGAAAAAGGGCTGTCAAGGGGGAGTGGTGAAAACAGGAACAGTTCGTACCTCGATTCCGGCTGCGTTGATGCGTACCCTCGTCGCCGTGGCCCAAGAGGAACAACAGCGGATCGGGGAACGCATCGCGCGTGCCCGGCGGCTGCAGGGCTGGTCACAGGACGAGTTCGCCCGACGGCTCGGCCTCAAGGATGCGCGCCACATCCGCTACTGGGAGTCAGGTCAGCGCTCGGCCGAGAAGTACCTGAAGCGGATGGCCGAACTGACCGGCTACCCGGTCGATTGGTTCTACGGTGAGCCGATTGGGGCGAGCGCCGAGGAACTGGCCGAGCTACGGCGCGATATCGCTGGACTCACCGAGGAGATCCGCCGTCTGCGCCGGCGCGACTCCGAGGACGGCGGCGACCCTGTTGAGTAGGCTGACCAGTTTCTCGACATGCCCGGCCACCGCTTCTCCGGCGGCCGCGGCTTCGCGGCACAGCTCAGCGGCCTCTTCAAGCAGTTGCGCGCGCTCATCCATGCTCAGGATTCCCCTCCTGCCCTCGTCCATTAGAGCCGTTTGCGACGTTACCCGACCCGCCGATAACTTGTCAAGAGGGTCAACGCACCTTGACGAAAGGATCCAGCCATGAGCACCGTGATCGGTCTCATCATCCTGGCGGTGCTCTACTTCGCGCCGAGCATCGTGGCGTGGTCGAGGCACCACCAGGCCATGAGCGTGACCGTCGTCAACCTGTTTTTCGGATGGACGCTGATCGGGTGGGTGATCGCGCTGGTGATGGCCGTCCGCGACAAGCCCGACCGTCGCCCGGCCGTCCGGTGAGGATCGCCATCGTGCTCCTGGTTGCCGTGCTCGCGGCAGGCTGCGGAGGGAACAGCCAGAGCCAGGCCGATCGGGTGCAGTCGAGCATCCAGAAGGCCATTCACGCCCTGCCGAAGCTCTCAGCGCAGCAGACCGCGAACCACAAAGCCGCTCAGAAGGAACATCGCCATCTTTGCGTGCTCCTGCGCAGCGCCATCGCCAAAGGCGAGGGAGCAGCGATCGTGCCAGGCAGCGGCGTGAGCGTCAACAAGCTCGCAGCGCGCGACCACTGCTAGTCGTGCCAGATGGCCCCACCCGATGATCTGGGCGGGGCCATCGCCACGGGTACGCAGGTTCGAGCCGCGACCAGCCTAGCGGTCGTGCCAGATCGAGCGGCGAGGCGACTCGTCCGCTTCGAGCTGGTCGGCGAGATCGCGTAGCGCGTCGGCGATCTGCATGAGCGGGTAGAAGACCAGGAACCCGCAGCCGATGACGGCGAGGGCTAGCACGAGTCGAGGGTCAGGATGTCGCGCTGCGCGAGCGCCCTGTAGAACCGGTCGATGTTCTGCTGCTGCGCCGGCGTGCGGCCCGGGACGGGGCCGCGGGGGATCGCGATCGCCAGCGTGCAGGCGAGGTTGTGCTGCGCGTCGGCGTCGGCGCGGTGGTAGAGCTCGAGCGCGAACCCGGCGACCCCGGCGATCAGGAGCAGGCCGACGATCACGACGGTCACGATCCGCCGGCGCGCATGGTCGATCGCTTCGTGGAGGCGGTTGACCTCGATCGCGAGTTGCGTGGCTTGCTCGTCGGTGAATGCTGTGAAGCGGGTGGGCATCAGTGCAGCGCTCCCAGCAGGTACAGGATGCCTGAGCCGGCGGCGCCGGCGACCCAGATGCAGATGGTGATCCAACTGATCATCACGGGTTCTCCTCTCCGTTTCGCCGCCGGCGGCGTGTGAACCACTCGGCGGGCCCGGTACCGATCATGGCGACCAGGACCGGATCCAACCACGGCAGGTTGCTCTGCCTGATCGCGATCAAGCACGTAATTGCGACTCCCGTGGCCGATACGAGCGTCGGCCACCACCGGGGATACCCGTCGTCGTCGATCAGGGGCACTCACGACCATCCACACGGTCGCGCTGGGCCAGGTACTCGCCGAAGGCTGCGTGCTTCGCGAGGTAGTCGGTGAAGCGCAAGAGCCCCATCGTGACCCACTCCTCGACCAGCTTCTCGCTGATCTCGATGCGCTGTCCGCTCTGCGTGACGAACAGCGCCACGTCGCACCGCTACGCCTTGCCTCGGGTGATCGTGACGCCATTCGGGGCCAGCTTCGCGAGGCTGTGCGCGGTGAGCCATGCCATCAGGCTCTTCTTCCCGGCCGTGCCGCCTGGGCTGGTGAACAGGATCTTCCGATGCCCGCTCGCGCTGGTCGCGACGACGAATGGCGGGAGCTTCTTCACGGGCGGCTTCGGGGTCGGCGTGGTGGTGTAGGTGACGCCGGGGATCGCCCAGAACGCGCGCACCTCTGAGAGCGGCATCGAGTGCTCCACGACGGCGTCCGACCAGTTCCCGTCACAGCTCGTGACGGTGCCAGTGTGCAGGTCGATCGCGGTGACGATGCCGGTATGGCCGCTGCCGATGTTGTAGTCGACGACCATCCCCGGCTTCACGGCCGATGCTGGCACCCACGGCTGGTGTCGGTTCGCGAGGTCGTGCGCGCCGGCGCTGTTGTTGGGAGCGAGCGAGTCGTGCAGCGCCTTGCAGACCTCGCACACGAACGCCGCGCACCACGGCCAGCCTGTCCCCGCCAGGAACGTCGCGCGCTGGCACTCCTGCACGAACCAGCCGGTGTTCGACCCGAGCGGGTCTTCATGCTGCCCGATGTACGAGCGGGCGCGCTTGACGACGTCTGCTCCAGTGATCGTCGCCATCAGCCTACTCCGCGGGCTTCGCGGGAACTGCCGGCGCGGTGCCGCGGCCCAGAGCGGGCGGGACAGGCAGGCCGAAGTCAGCGAGGCTCGACAGGACGGAGCCGACCATCGCAGCGGTCACCAAGGCGAACGTGGCGTCGCTGATCTTGGACACGTCGAGGCCTGGGATGACGACGCTCGTCGACCCGGCGACCAGCGCGAACGAGTGCAGCACCAGGAACGGAGCCACCTTGCCGAGCACGTCGTTCCTTGCGAAGTTCGCGAGGTACGTCAGGCGGAACTGGCCGAGCTTCACGGCCGCGGCGACGCCGAGCACCAGGTCGAGCGCGATCAGCGCGGCCACCGTCTTGAACTGGTCGTCGTGGACGAAGTTCTGGATGAGTGCCTGGAGGGTCATGCTGCTCCTTCCGTGGCCGCTGGGGCGGCCGGTGTTGGGTTGGCGGCGGCTGCGCGAGCCGCCATCTGCTTGAGCTGCGCGTCGTGGATCACGTCGATGCGGCTGCGCAGTTCGGCTGCGGCGACGGCGTCGTCCAGGACCGTGAGCTGGTTGTCCTGAAGCGACTCGCCGCTCGAGCTCCAGTTCGTCGAGCCGGTGATGACGAAGCGGCCGTCGATGACTGCGGCCTTCATGTGCTGGATCGCGCCCTTCTCGCTCGTGCCGACCGAGATCGACGTGCCGACCTGGCCCGCGTTCCAGCTGGCCAGGAGCTCGCGCTCGTGAACGCCGCCGGCCTGCGAGCGATCCAGGACCATCTGGAAGTAGATGTTCGGGTCGGACGCCTTGGTGTGCAGGATGGCGTCCAGCTCGTCGTCGTCATAGCCGTAGGCCGACACGACGACGCTGTGCTGCGCACCGCCGATGACCGCCTTGAGTGCCTCGTGGACGGCTGTGCCGTCGGCGGGTGAGTAGAAGGTGCGCAGGTTCTGCGGGTAGGTTGAGGGGAACGCCTTGAGGGCGTCCAGGTCGGTTAGTTCCATCTGGCTCCTCTTCTCGTTTCGTGAGGTACTCGTCGAACGCGTTGGCTCCTATCGGTAAGAGTGCGCGGTTATGACGTGCTGACGGCGAGCCACGGCAGCTTCGTCGAGGTCTGCACGAGGCTGGAGAGGGTGATCGGGTTCGGCATCGCTGTGAGACCCGCGCCGATCGCGAGCGTCCCGCCTTTACCGGGAGCGCCCTCCCACTGGTTCAGGTTGAACGGCGTGTAATCGCGCGTGCAGATCGTCGGCGCGGTGCCCGCCGCTCCGACGTAGACGCCGATGTATCCATAGTCGAGATTCCAGTCGGGGCCGATGTGAGCAGGGCCGAGCATGAACTGGGGGTTACTCGCGGGCGTGTCATGGATTTCTCCGACTGCTCCGTTCACGGCTGCGCTCTGGTCGCTGCTCTGGTAGATCAGGTTCCCGCCCGAGTCGTAGTAGGAGAAGTAGAAGTTCGTGGCGGTCGCGGCGGCCGGCGCAGCGGTTCTCACGGTTAGGCGGTGGACGGCGTAGAGGTCATCGATGATGACGCGGGAGAGGTAGAGGGTGCCAGCCGTCATGAGCTGCGTCGATGTGGCGAGGTCGTGGGAGAAGGATTCGAGGATGTACCCTGCGTTGTTGCTGAGGAACGATCCGGTGTTCGGCGAGATGAGCCTCCAGACGGCTCCGTCGCTCACGGACGCGATGACGGTCGCGACGTCTCCGGGGTTGTAGGTCGATTCGATCCAGATGGTGCCTATGGTGACTGTCGAGGCGCCTGGTCGATCAGCGATAGGACACGAGATCGTCGGGATGTTGTCCTGGTCAGGGACGACGTCCGGGCCGTATCCCAAGATGTGCTGCCATGCATGGTTGGTCGGCATCTACGTGCCCTTACCGACCCAGGCGACCGTCATCCAACACCCGCCGGGGACGCTCCCGAGGATGTTCAGGCCTGATCCGCTGGTCTGCGCGACGTACATCTCGACGTAGTCACCGGCGTTCACGAGATGGTCTCGGCTCACGTTCTGCCAGCTGTTATCGGACGCGAGGGGGAGTCGGGAATCGTTGCAGATGTCGGCTGTCCCGCCGTTGCGGCGGATCAGGAGGTAGCGCGCGCCGCCGCTCGCGGTCTGCCACTTGATCCCAGCCTTCACGCTGTAGACACCACCCGTGTTCATCGTGATCCGCGTCGGGTTCGTCGTGTTCGAGTGCATCGTCGGGTTCGTGTCATAGTCCGGGCCGCCCGCGGGCTGGAAACTGACAACGACCGGTGTCGCGCTCGACGTGATCGAGAAGTCCGCCGCCTTCTGGATCGAGCATGCCGGCGGCGAGAACAGATAGTTCGTATTGTCGCGGACGTAGGTGTTCAGTTGTGCTGCGGTGAGCTGACTCGCGGCCGTGAACGTGATCGGCGTTGTCCACGCCACTACGCGGCGCTCCTGGGAGCGGATATGCCATGCTCGATGTTCTCTGCGAGGAGATCGTTGATGGTCTCGGTGGGGAGCCAGTTTTGGTTCTCGACCGGGCGCTGGCGTAGAGCGTCTTGGATGGCTACGCGGTCAGCCGGCCACAGAACGACGTAGCGAGTGCCACAGACGGGGCAGCGCCATTCATCGCCCGACGAGACCTGCGCCGCGTGGCGACATTCGCACTCGGCGATCCATCGGCCCCGGTTCACGTAGGCGCGAGTGATGAGAGGAACCGCCATCAATACGCCAGGAGCGAGTTCGCGTTGTCCAAGACGCCGTGCGTCGCGTCGTTCAGTATGAAGTTGTTTACGCCGGTCAGGCGTTGCGGGGAGAGGCCGAAGGTGGTTGTCCACGATCCGGGTTGGACGACGTGTTCGATCCGTTCGATGAAGACGTTCTGGTTGATGACGTTCCCGGATGGTGGCCGCCGCTTTACGGTGATCAGGTCGCTGATTTCACGGCCGAGGACTTGGGCGTAGAGGTTGTTGATCTGCGTCCCAGCGGTTCCGCGTTGCGGCATGATCGAGATCTGCGGTACGCGCCACGAATGATCTTTCTGCGAAACCACGTCCCACACGGCTCGGTCATAGCCCTCGTTCGGCGTGTCGGTCAGGATCGTGATCTGCTCGCTGCGCTGGCTGTACTTGGTCTGGCTCGCAGCGTCGGTGTACTTGAAGGCGACACCGAGGCCATCGGTGACCTGGCTGTCGTTGATGAGTGTCGTCTTATCATCGGCCGGGTTCAGCGCGACATATGGGAGTTCGGTGCCGCCGCCGTCGCCGAACGTGCCCTGGCTCGTGTGGCTGTCGCGGAAGTAGCGGTTCTCGAATGTGAACGTCCCGTCCCTGGCGACGTAGAACGCGCCCTTCTCTGACAGCTCGCAGTCCTGGCAATGCTGCAGTGCACCGACGTTGATCTGCGGGAACGCCGCGATGTGACACTTCCCCGTCGCAAGCGATTGCGGCAGCGATCCGAGGCCGACGCCGGACAGGATGCGGCTGATGCGCTGGTCGGTGCGCTCCGCGGGCGCGCCGGTGCCGGGGAAGTAGTTGTCATCGCCGAGGAGCGCCATCCCGTCGTGCAGGCCGACGGTCACGTACTCGTCGGTGTTGGCGACGTAGGTGGATGGCCACCCGTCCGTGAACATGTCCCACACCGGGTAGGTGATTGAGTTCCACGTCGCCCGAAGCCGCATCCTGACCAGCGGGATGACATGCGGGTAGTAGGCGCCCCCGGTGTAGCTCGGGTCGAACCGGCCGTCACGGTTATCGAGGACGACCTGCGCAGAACCGACGTCGAAGGCCGAGCCGGACGGGAGGTTGATGTTCCGGCCGCGCGCAGACGACCAGCTGCGAAGGTAGCTGGTGATGTTCGTCCAGGAGGGCGAGCCCGACGCGGGCGTGTCGTTGAAGCTCGCCTCGAGGATCAGCGTGGGCAGGTTGAACGCCACTCAGGTGCCTCGCAGCGCTGGTTGGCCTGCCATGACGCTCTGCTTGATCAGCGCGTTCGCGATCGGCTTGCTGTCCAGGTAGAGGTGGACGTGCATGGGCTGGCCGGCGCTGGCCGTGTGCGCGCCGGCACGGCCGCCGTGCGGGTTGCCGGGCGTGCCACCGCGTGGCGGCCCGGAGACGGGCCCGACGTAGCGGTTGATCAGCTCGTCGATGTTCATCTGGATCTGGATCTGCTTGAACGTCGGGATCGCATTGATGCGCCGGGCGACCTCGGCTGCGGCGAGCGCGACCGCCGCGGCGTGCCGCGCGTTCGCTGCGAGGACGGGGTTCGAGCCCTGCATCTTGATCGCGAGGCGCCCCTCGGCCTCGGCCGTCGTGACCAGGTGCTGCTCCATCGCCTGCAGCTTCTGGGTGTTCAGCTCCGCCGCGCCGGCGAACCGGCCGGCCGGTAGGAGCGAGGCTCGGGTGGATGCGATCAGCTTGTCGGTGCCGGTCTTCATCGTGGCGAGCTGTGCGGCGTACTTCTGCTGGATGCCGACGCCCTTGAACAGCAGCTTCTCGTAGGCGTCCTGCGCCTTGGTAATCGCTCTGAGGTGGTTCGGGGTCTCGCGGATGATGCTGTTCATGTGCCGAAGCGCGGAGCCCGCAGACTCGGTGTTCGCAGCCAGGGCTTTGCTCGTCCCGGACAGGCCGTGGATCGCGGCCTGGATCTTGTTGAACGCCTTCTCCTCGGCCGACGCGCCGCCCTTGATCGTCGAGAGCCAGTAGGCGAGACCGGCCAGGCCGACCACGACGCCGCCGATCAGCGCGGCGCTGCCTGCTGTCAGGCCGAGCCCGGCGAGCAGGCCACCGCCGCCGGCGGCCTCGCCCGCTCCGGCCGCGGCGACGGTCTGCGCCGCGGTTCCGAACAGGCCCATCGCCTTGCCCGCCTTCGCGGCGACGCCGGCGATGCTCACGAGCGCGCCGGCCATCCGAAGCACCGGCCCGGCGGCGGCGGCGGCTGCCAGGCCGAACAGGACGACGTCCTTCTGCGTGGTGGACAGCTTCGAGAAGTCCGTCGCCGCGCGTGCGACCGCGTCGGCGATCTTGATGAATGTCGGGGCTAGAGCGGTTCCGGCCTTGGTCAGCGCTGTGGTGATGGCGCTCCATGCCTTGGAGAGCTTCGTGGATGCCGTCGCGTTCGATGCGGCCAAGTCGGCCCCGAACTTGCTGCTGGTTTTCCCGATCTGGGCGTACTTCATCGACACGCGGTCGAGGTTGTTGAGCAGCAGCGCGATCGTGCCGGCCGATCGGCTCCCGCCGAACAGCTCGCCGATCAACTGGAGGCGCTTCGCCGGGTCGTGGATCGACTCCATGTGCGTGCGCAGCAAGGTGAGCGCCGCGACCAGGCCGTCAGGCTTCTGCAGCTGGTGCGCCATGTCGAGCGCGTTTAGGCCGACGCTCTTCAGCGCGGCCTGCGCCTTCGCCGTCGGATTCGTCATCATCAGCAAGGCCGTGCGCAGCCGGTTCGCAGCGATCCCAGCCGGCACGCCCTCGTCCGTCATCATCGCCAGCGCCGCCGCGAGGCCCTGGAGGCTCAGCCCGGCGACCTTCGCGGTCGGCACGATCCCCGACTTCAACGCTTCGAGGAGGTCGGTCATCCGCATGTTGCCGGCGCCGATGGTGGCGTTCAGGATCGCCATCGCGTGCTGATAGTTCTGGGTGCCCTTGATGTTGGTGATCGTGACCGCAGACAGCGCGCTGGCGGTCTCCTCGAGGTTCGCCTGGCCGATCTGCGCGCCCTGCGAAGCGACCTTCAGGACGTTCATCGCTTTCGCGCCGCGGAACCCGACCGACTCGACATGGAACAGCGCCTTCGCGAGCTCGCCCGGACCCTGCGTCGTCGACGGCGCCAGCTGCAGCACCGCCTTGGAGAGCTTGTTCACCTCGTGCTGGCTCGCGCCGGCCTGGGTATGGATCATCTCCATCTGCTTCTGGAAGTCGACGCCCATCTTGACCGCGGCGACACCGACGCCGAGGATCGGCAGCGTCAAGTTGTGCGTGAGCGTCTTCCCGACACCCGAGATCCGCTTCCCAGCGGCCTGCATCCGCGCGCCGAACGAGTCCGTCGCCGCGCTCGACCGTGCCAGGGCACGCTGCAACGAAGCGTCGTCCCCGAGTATGGTTACCATAATGGGACGAACCATTAGCAAACCATCCTTAGTTGCGCGGGAAGTTTGCCAGCGCCTCGCTTGATGTTGCAGCGAGGGTGTGCGATCGCCACGTTCTCGCGTGTATGTGGGCCGCCGAGGCTGAGCGGGATGAGATGGTCGAGGTGGAACCGGCTGGCGGAGACCGGGCGCTTGCAGATGTGGCAGCGGCCGCCGTCGCGCTCGTAGATCTCGCTGGGCGCGAAGCGCTCCGCTGCGGTCCCTTCTGTGCGCGCGCGCCGCAAGGCATTGCGCTGGGCGACAACCTCGGGATGGCGCCTATACCAGTCCCGCAGTGCCTCGCGAACCTTGTCCGGATTGGCCTTGCGATACGCCCGCGACCTCTCGCGCCCTCGCTCTGGATTCCGCGCATAGCTGGCACGGCGCCGCTCGCGTCTGACATCGGGATCCACCGACCGTGACCGCTCGCGAGCTCGCTCGGCGAACTCTGGGTCGGTTGCGTATCGATGGTTCATGTACTCGCGCCCGGCAGCTCGCAGAGTCTCGCGGTGCGATTCGCGATAGCGGGCCTGGCGAGCGAGCTTCAGTTCCCGCTCGCGCTCAGCGAATCCTGGGTCGGCTGCCGCTCGCGCTTTGCGGCGCTCATACCACTCCCGACGCTTCGCGGGGTCGTAGGCCATCTAGGTCTCCTGCGCTTCCATGAACTCGAACGCTGCGCTCAACTGGAACGGCGTCAGATCGCTGATGTCAGTGGGTCGGAGGTGGCACCAGTGTCCGAGTCCTGGCTGCCAATAGGCCGTAGGTGGCTCGCCGGGGAGTGGGCCGATGCGCTCGGGCCAGGTTCGCCAGATCGCATCGACGTAGTTTCGGAGTCGCTGGTCTGTGGGGGAGGAGGGCCGGCATCAGCGCCCTCTTCCACCACCGGGATGAACTCGATCCTTGGCATGCCCGGCGCGTCCGATTCGAGCGGGACGTTCCAGAACGCGTCGGCGCTGACGCGCATCCCTTTCTTGCGCAGCGCGATGATCGCGAACGCGACGACCAGGTCGCTGTCGCCGCGCATGAGCCCGTCGCGCCACTCCTGAGAGGTGTAGCCGGCGGTCTCCTTGATGATGTGGTAGTCGCCCATGTCGAGCATGCCGAGGTCGAGCGGGTACTCGCCGGTGTAGGGCGGGAGGTTGGTGATTCGGATGATCAGGTCGGCGGGCAAGGTGTCAGAGTCCTTCCATCGTGATCAGGGTGCTGAACGCGGTCTCGACGAGTCCGGGGATCTCGTTTCGGTGGTCTTGGAGGGCCGGGATCAGGCCGTGGGTCATCTGCAGCGCGCCGAAGTCGGGCCGCTTCCCGGTGACGCGCTTCTTGCGCTGGATGACCATCACGCCGCGCTGCTGGGCGGCTGGGCGGATCGTTGAGAGGCTGATCTCGTTGTACCGGGCGAGGCGTCCGCGAGCGTCGCTCGCGATCGGCTCGGCGCCGGCGCGGAGCGCTGCGAGCAGCGTCCGTTTCGACTTGCGGTTGACGCGATCGAGGGCCCTGACGACTTCGCGGTAGCCCTCGACATGGATCGTTTCCGGCACTACGACACCGGCTTGACGCTGAACACGCCGATCGTCAGGCTCGTGACGCCGCTGTAGGTGATCGAACAGACGCCGCTCGAGTTGGCGAACAGCGCGGCGGGGAACGGGCCGACCATCGCCTCGGTGCCGGCGGCGATGACGATCGCGGGGTCCTGGATCGCGAGGCCCTGCGTCACGGCTGGCGTGACGAAGGTGACGGTGATCGAGCCTCCTGACCCGTTCTTGATGTGCACGAAGGTGTCGAGGTCGGGCACGAACGTGTCGCCGCCGCCAGTCGCCGCGGCATAGGACGGCGCGCTGCTGTTGCCGCTGGTGAGCGCCGTCGCCGGCGCGTTCCCGATCGGCTGAGTCGCGAGAAGAGCCATCAGTCCCCTCCTATGCAGTCAGGCGCTGAACGCCGGACTGGCTTGCATTCCTGAAGACCAGCGGCGTGGTGACGGCCGCCGCGACCGAGCCCGAGATCGGGCTGTACTGTGGCAGTAGCGCCGTCATCGTGTACGCCGGGTTCGAGGTTGACCGGGCGGCGTTGACGGGCCTGACCTCGACCACGAATGGCGTGTTGGTGATGTGCAGAGCCCACATCTGGCTGTCGATGTTGCCGGCTGCGTAGTCGTTGAAGACGGTGATCGTCCAGGTCGAGTCGCCCAGTCCGAGGACGATCTCCATGTTGGTGTCGCCCATCGAGGTGACGTCCACCTCGGCGCGCTGGTCTGGCAGGTCGACGCTCTGCACGTGGTTCGAGATGTCGACCGAGTTCACGCTGCAGTAGGCGTTTGTCAGAACAAGCTTTGCCATTTTTGCTATTCCTCCTCGACGCTAGGGGTATAGGGTGGGACTGCGAAGCCCTCGTGCTTGTCGGCGTAGTGCGCCGCCAGGTCGTCGGCCGACTTGAACGCCGGCACCGTCTTCTCTTTCCGCTCGATGCACAGCGGACACCGCATCGAGGTCGCGGCCGCCTTTGATCGGCTGCTGCCGCCCGGTGCGATCACGCCGCCCTGGACGTTCAGCTGGACGAGCGGATCGGTCTCGTCGAGCTCGACGGTCTCGCCGGGTTGGACGCCGTAGGCCGGGAACGGCCCGACCACCGTGAACTTCGCCATCAGTTATCTCCTTCGGGGTAGGTCTTCACGCTGAACTCGACCACCAGCAGATCGACCTGGTTGATGTTCACGACCGCGAGCTCGCTGACCGACTCGACCCGCGCGTCGTTCACTGTGCCGCCGAGCGTCCGGTCAGATTCGATGGCGGCCTTCACTCCGCCTGGGCCGCTTGCGATCCACAGGTCGATCTGTGCTTGGCCGGCTTCGCTTCGCTGCGTGAGGGCCTGCACGATCATGGTCAGGTCGTCGAGGCCGCGGTGCATCGCGAGGTCGTAGTTGACCGGCCCGCTGCGGATCTGAAGCGCCGGCGGGGTCGGTGTCGAGAGGACGTACTTGTTGACCTGCACGGTGCCGGGATAGGCAGCTTTCAGGTTCGCGACCAGGCCGTCGCGGATCTGGCTGACGGTGGCGGCCATCTATGCGAAGAGCCTGGTTCGGACGGTGGTGACTGCCTGGATGGCGGCGATGATGTCGGGGTCGTTCGCGATCTGGCGCACGGCGACGGCGCGCTCATCCGCTCCGAATGAGACGACGCCGAATGGTGCGTCTCGCATGCGGCGCATGAGCCTGGTTGCGATCATGGTGACGGCGGATTTCACGCCGGCCGGGACGACCTGCCAGCCGAACGTGCCGGTGATGCGGATCGAGTCGCGGCCGCTGGGCAGCTGGTAGACCTGCGAGCCGCGGGCCAGCTCGAGCGTGCGGTAGGGCTCGCCGTTGCCCGGCGGGGTCGCCGTGGTGAGGCCGGCTTGGATCGGCAGGAGGCGATACGACCCGGCGGGCAGCGGTGTCGAGAAGGCGCCGGCGCCCCAGCCGATCGGCGTGCCCCAGTTCGCGCCATACGACGGGCCGGCGCCCCAGTAGGACGGGTCGTAGTCCCAGAACGGGTCGAGCGCGAAGTCCAGATCGATGCTCGTGACGGCGAGGACGTCGCCGAGCTCGACTGTCCATCCGTCGCTGCGGGTGTAGAAGCGCTGCTCGTTCGGGCTCCCAGCGAGCCACTGGCGCCCATCGTTGTACTCGTCCTCGAGGTAGCGGCTCGCGGTCTCGATCGCGACCAGGATGTCCGCATCGGCGAACGTCAGGCCGGTCATCTGCAGCGACGCCTTCAACTCGTCGCTGGTGACGTACCGCTCGTCGCCTGAGCCGCCGACCGCGACCGGCAGGTCCGACGTGACGAAGAGGTCGTCGAACGCCCACTGGTTCGGCGATATACCGAGGTCCCACGCGATGCGGTAGTAGCCCTTGGCGAGTGGTGCCGCGGTGTAGTCCTTCTCGTAGCCGCCGCTGCCCGCTGGGGAGTTGGAGACGCCGCTTGTGGTGCGTGTGAAGCCGGAGACGGGGACGCCGTACTGGAGAATCTGCACGCCGACGGTGGACAGGCCGCTGTAGCTGGGCCCGAAATCGGCGTCGGCGGTGAACGGGGCGCCCGGCGCGACGCTGATCATGCTGACACTCCGACCCAGGGCTGGATGCTTGCGTTCGCGGGGGCGCCGGGCGCTGTCGCGGGCGTGCCGCTCGTCATGCCAGTCTCGCCGGTCGCGGACAGGATCTTGCCGCCGGTGAAGCCCTGCGCGCCCCCCGAGACGGCCATCGCGGTGCGGCCAAGGCTGGTCGGCATGACGGGCGATCCGCCCGTCCCGACGTACACGTTCGGGCCGACGAGGTAGTAGTCGCTCGCCGACGGGTACCAGGTGGAGATTGCAGCGTTCGCGCTGTCGCGGGCGACGGCGAGCGTCTTAGAAGAGCCGGACGCGATTGCGGCGGTGCCCTGGTCAGCGGTGGATGCCTTGAGCGATCCGTCCTGGCCGCGGGCGACGAGATACCAGTGCTCATTTGCGCCCGTCCCGAATGTCGCACCGGTACCGCCGCTTCGCCACATGATCTTGGTGACCGGGTAGTTCATCGGGATGAAGATCGCGACGAGGGTGTCCGAGCCTGATCCGGCGAGGGCGACTGTGGTGAGCGTTGCCGCGTCGAACGGGAAGTTGGCGAGGATCCCGAGGCCGCCGGCGGGCGCTCCAGGCCATGCGATCGGGTTCCACCGGGTGCCGTCGCTTCGGAACAGCACGCGCGTGTCGGTCGCGTAGTAGAGGAGTCCCGTGTTCGAGGTTGAGGCGGCGGGGATGGACACTTCGGTGCCGCTCATGTTGATCGACCCTGACCAGTCGAGCGGGTCGCTCGCGTTCGGGAGATGCGTGGCGTGGTGGGTGGCGCTCGCGCGGGTCGTGTCGGTCGGGTGGACGTGGTCTGCGCGGGCGTAGGAGAGGTGTGTGCCAGCAGCCGCGGTGCCGTCGATGAGCGGCGTCTCGTTGGATGCGCCAGCGTTGAGCGTCCACCAGGCGGTGCCGTCGTAATAGAGGCAGATCTTTCCCCACTGGTTCGAGAGCGTCAGATTCGACGCCGCGCCGTCGATGTTCTTCCCGTTCCGACCGATGGTGAGGTTGTGCGTCGCCCACTGGCCGGTGTCGTCGATGATGATGAAGCTGGCGCCGGTGGTCGGGTTAGCGGGCAGGTTGAGCGTGAACGCGGCAGTGGTGGTATCTGTAAGCACCACGGGCGCCGAGCCGTTGCTAATGGTCGCGGTAGCCGAGATCGTCTGTGTAGCGAGGTTGAATGGCACGTTGAACGTCTTCTGGCCGGTGATCGTCTCGCTACCAGAGAGGTGCAGGAGGATGCTGTCCTGCGCTGTGATGCTGTGCCAGTTCGTGCCGTCGAAGATCACGCCATAGGTGCTGCCGGCGCGGACGAGGGTGAGCGAGCCCGACCCGTCGATCGTCAACCCGTTCGCGCTCAGAGTGAGTCCGTGTGTCGCCCACTGCGATGTCGAGTCGATGACCAGGTAGAACTCGCCGGCGGCGGGCGCGGCGGGCAGCTTCAGCGTGAAGGATCCACCGGTCGTATCGGTGAGGACCTGGGTGGCGCTCTTGGACACGAGGGTCGTCGCGCTCGTGTACGGGCCCTGGGTGCCGAAGATCCCGTTGAGGGATGCCAGGTCGCTGTACCGCGCGACGCGGGTGTGGACGCCGAGCGCGCGGTAGTAAAGCAGGCTGTTGACGTTGTCGACCGACACCATCCCGTCTGTGATCGGGACGGATACCGAGCCGAGGAGGGCATCTGTCGGCGTGCCCTGCGTCGTCGGGACGCGCAGCCCGCTCGGCCGGATCAGCTGGTCGTAGGTCTTCGTACCGCCACCGGCGTTTACGAGCAGGTTCACGATCGCCGAGCCCGGCGTCGCGGAGACATTCCCAGGCAGGCGAATGCTTCCCGGCTGCTCATGGATATCCGTGGCCGTGTCGTCGATCAGGAACACCGTGCCTGGCGTCGTGAACACGTTGCGTCCGGTGAACCAGAGGCTCGGCGCGGCCGATCCGTTGCCCTTCTGCCAGTCGAACATCGAAAGGCCGATGTAGCCCGTTCCCTGGACGCCGTTGTTGCCCAGGTCGCCCTGGAAGGAGCAGTTGTGGAATCGGAGGCTCGCGCCGATAGGTGCGCCTGCGGTGACATCGCTGCGGCCGGTGATGGCGGAGCGGTTCGCGACCCAGCTCACGGTAGCTCCAAGGACGTGCGCGTTCGTAAGGCCAGAGCAGCCAGTGAGCGTGGTCGCGGTCGACCCTGTGAACGTCACCAGGTCAGAATCGATAACGACGGTCCCGCCGGATCCGATGCTGGCCGGGAACGCGGAGAAGCTGGAGATGTTCAGGACGGTGTCGCCGGGATTGCTCGGCGCGGTGAGACTGGTTGTCGGCCGCGGAGACGAGAACAGCGAGTCCGTGTAGGTGAGGAGCTTGTACGCGCCGAAGTAGACGAGGCCGAGCTGCGAGGTGCCGCCCGTGTGATCGTTCCCGCCGCGCTCGTTGATGCCGCCTTCGATGTGGATATCGGTCGGGCAGGTGTAGCCGCCGCCGCCAACAGAGCCCGCGATCGTCTGCCGGAACACCTCGTTATACCCGCCGCCGCGACCGTTCCCTGACCGCTCGCACTCCTTGATGTTCAGGCCGCCGCAGGACATGTCGAATACGCGGCCGTGGAGATAGTTGTTCTGCGGGTTCACGTTGCGGACGCGGAGGTTCTGCGCTGAGCAGTACCACTCGCCGTCGCCTGCGCTGTTCTGAATCTTGATGTCCTCGATGATCCGTTCAACGATCTTTCCCCACATGACGAGCGGCTGGGTCGAGGAGCCCGCGACGTTGTTCCCGTCCACGACGAAGCCGCGGATCGGAGCTCCTCGGCTGCCGGTGGTCGGGCCTTGGGTGATCGAAGCTCCATCGGGAATCGTGACGCCACTCGCGCCGCCGGACACGCCATAGAAATGGGTCGCATCCTTCGACGTGTAGGTGAACGTCTGGCTGGGAACGCCGCTGCCCTTGACCGCGATCGACCCGCTGGCTGTGAAGCCTGGGTCTGTTGATCCGCCGATTCCTGCGGTGGACGAGACGGTCAGCGTCGCGTTCGAGAGCGGGCAGACGAGCGATGCGCCCTGGACGAGCATCGTCATCTGGCTCGTCGGGTCATATCCGCCCGCGTTCGCTGCCCTGAGCTGCGCGTTCGGGCCGAGGGCGCGCAGAGTTGTCGAGCCCAGTCCAACACCCTGAAGGGACGTGATCTGTGGAATGAAGATCAGCCCCGTGAATCCATACGCGCCGGGCAGGAGGTAGCCGACGTTCGCGCCGGGCCACGCATCATTGTTGATTGCCGGCTTACCGGCCGCGAGCATCGCGTTGATCGCTGCCGTGTTGTCCGTCCCATAGTCAACCTGCGCCGCGGAAACGGCGGTCTGCGAGTTCGCGGCGAGGGTGACCTGGGTCGCGGACTGGTAAGAGGCGATCGTCGAGGCGAGCGCAGCGCCAGAAGCGCCGGCGCCCTGCACGACGATCGGCTTGTTCACGTCGCCCGGCTGGAAGTTCGCCGACGCGCTGGTCAGGACGCCGGTCGACCCGTTCATCACTCCGTCTTGGAGCGTGACCAGATCAGCGACTGCGCCGTAGGACTGCGCGATCAGAGATCGCAGGAGCCGCGCGTCGTTTCCGGCGGCTGCCTGCTGCGCGCCGGTGCCGATCGTCCGCAACGACGGTGTCCCGGCCGCACCGTCCTTGTTCGCCGAGAGGAAACTCGTGTCATCGAGCAGCCGCGCGACCCACGTGCCGCCCGTCGCGTCCCACCGCACGACCTGCTTATCGGTCGCGCCGCTCTGCGCCAGATCCGTGATCTTCGGCGCATTCCACGCGAGACCACCGGTCGCGTCCTGCAGCCACTTCTGGCTCGCAGTCGGCGTCGGCGGCACCTTCGCGGTCAGAACCGCCTCGGCGGCGATCGCCCGCGCGATCTCAGCCGCGAGCGCGCTGCCCTGCGCCGCCTCAGTGGCACCCGGGCCGAGGGTACGCAGCGCCGGCGTTGCAGCGGGCGCATCGACGTATGGGGCTGGCGTCGCGGTCATCGTTGCATGCCGAAGCGGGCCAGCGCCATCGCTGTGGCGCTGGCCCGCTCCCGGCGGGTGCTACTCGCCGTCGCCCTCCTCGGCGTCGGCCTTCTTGGCAGCCGCCGCGGCGGCCTTCTTCTCCTCCGCGGTCGGCTTCACGAGGCCATACCGGACGGCATCCTCCCGGCTGATCTCATCCCCAGGCACAGCGAACAGCTCCGCAGCCGCTGTGCTCCCCTCCGCGACGAGCTTCTCGCCGCTGCCGTCCAGGTACATCCGATCGCGAGCGATCACGCGGCTCATCGCCTCGACCTCGTCGACCTTCAACTCAGCCATGCTCTCCTCCTCTCCTGTTTAAGCGGTCGGCTCGACCAGGTAGCTGACGTACGCGACGAACTTGCCCGCCGTCAGTGCTGCCGTGGCCACGACCGCGACGATCGACCGCTGCGCCGTGGTCAGGATCGGCGTGCCGGTCGCGTTCAACGTGCACCGCTTCGGGCCCGTCGTCGACCACGGAGCGCCCGAGATCGCAGCGGCCGCCTGCAGGTCACCCGCGCCCTCCGACGACAGCGCGATCGTCGCGCCACCGCCGCTGGTCGGGACCGTCAGGACGCGCACCAGGACGTCCGTGATGATCGCGGACTGCGGGACGCTGTCTCCCCGCAGCGTGATGTTGCCGACCGCGCCGCCGTCGACTGCGAAGTCGTACACCACTCGGGCGACGCGACGGGAGGCGGTGTTTTCACCAGCCATGCTGTGCTCCCTTCGTTAGCAGTCCGTCCATCACAGTCCGGTGACCGTGCAGAACGCCTTGGGGCGATAGACTGCAAGCGCTTCGCGCTGCTCGGCCCGGATGGCGATCTTGTTGGTCTTGAAGTCGTCCTCGTTGCTGTTTGTGCTCTCCACTCGCAGACCGTCGCGGTAGAAGATCTGCGCACCGAGCTTGAACGCGCCGACCAGGCCGGTGCCCTGCGTGATCGCAGTCGTCACGACGACCGGGTAGCCCCACAGCTGCGGGACACCCGTGATCCCGGGCGAGCCCAGGATGTAGTCGCCCTGAGCGTCCTTCAGCAGCCGAACCGACTGCCAGTCGGTCGGGTTCAGAACGATCCCGTCCGGGTCGAAGAACCCGGTGTACAGCACCTTCATCAGCCCCTTGAACACGGCGTCCGGCCGCGTGTCAGCGCCGAGCGCCTGCGTCTGGATGCCAGACACGTTCAGGATGCCCTTCAGGTGCGGCGCGGTGCCCGAACCGGTCAGCAGCTCCGACTCCTCGGTCTGAGCGACCATGAACCGCATCCGCTGGTCGATGTACGACGCCATCGCGGGGAAGTCGCCGAACAGCTCGTCGGTGACCTTCGACGTGACGGCGATCTTCCGCACCGGCGCGTCGACCTCGCCGGTCGCCCACGCAGCCTCGGGCTTCGTCGCGCCTTCCGACACGGCCGTCGCTGCGTTGGTGTACGACGTCTCCTGGACGTACCGGATGGTGTTCATCTGCGTCTGGCCCTGCGCGAGCAGCTGCGCGACCGTGAGCCGCATCTGCCCGACCAGGACGATGCCTGGCGGCCGGTCGTACTCGGTCAGCGCCGACCCGGCCGTGTCGAACGTGGTGGCCTGGAACGTCAGGCCGGGGATCGTGACGCCGGCGAAGCTCCCGGCCTCACCCGGGTTGAACCGCTTCACCGTCTCGTTGTTCACGAACGCCTGGCCGGGCGTGATCTGACGCGCGGCGCGCTTGTCGGGCCCGTCGCCGTTGCCGTGGCCAGGGTGCGGCTGCGCGCGGTTCTGCTCGGCGCCGCGGTCGCGGATCTTCGCGAACTCGCCGAGCTCGCCGAGGCGCTCACCGATCTCCGACGCCTCGGCCTCGAGCGCGCGGAGCTTCGCCTTGTTGTCCGCCGCGTCGGCACCGCCGAGGCAGGTGACCTTCGAGAAGTCCATGTTCTCGCCGGCCTCCTGAAACGCCTGGTGCTGCTGGCGGTTGATCTCGGTCAGCCGGCCGCGCAGGTCAGCGGCGCTGGCAGTCTGGATGTCCATCTACGTGCTCCCTCCTGAGAGGCGAAGCGCGCGGGCTCGATAGAGCTCCCATGCTTCGCGATCGACTTCGGCCACATCCGGGGCGGGTGTGGTTTGGGCGAGCAGCGCGACGATGTCGCTGTGCGCCTTGCCGAAGGCACCGAGGGTGTCGGCGATGGCCTCAAGCTGCTCACGCTTGGGGCCTGTCAGGCGGTCCCGCTGGGATACGTCAGCGAGGCTGCGTACCGTTGCCAGATCATCCTCGACTCGTTCACGCGTTTCGCGGAGCCTGGCGGCAAAAGTAAGGCCCGCATGTGCGGGCCCTGGGGTGGCTTCGTGTGATTGCAGCGGCGGTGGTTTCTTCCCCGCGTCGGATAGGTGTTTCGCGAGGTGGTCGTAGACGCCTTGGCGGTCCTTGTCGGGGATCGTCGTGCCTGTCCGGCCGCCGTTGAGGACGGCGATTCCCTGGCTGCACCCGTTCACGTTGGCGGCGCCGACGTCGCCGCTGGTGGAGACCTGGTGGTGGATGAACTTGTAGTCGTCCTTGGCGTCGGGGTAGCCGTCGCCGTCCGCGTCTTTGCCGTTCTCGTCGTACCAGGCGTAGGCCAGGCGGTAGGTCTCGGGCCGATCGTTCGACAGGTTCGCTTTCTGCTGCGGCCCGTCCCACGGCACGTCGGTCGTCGCAGTCGAGTGCGGCCGGATCGCGTTCGCCTCCAACCCCGGATCGGCGGCGGCGAGCGCCGGCACGTCCGAGAACGCGACCTGCGCGACCTTCTGACCGCCCGCATCGGCGAGCCGGCCGATGGTAGCGGTGATCGGCTCGATCGCGTCGATCATGCCCTCTTTCAGCGCGGCCTTCGCGTTCAGCATCCGCCCCTCACCGAAGCCGCCGCGGACAGCGTCCACCGTCGTCTTTCGGCCCTTGGCGACGTCGCCGGTGAACATCTGGTACATGTCATCGACGCGCTCCTGGATGTGCGCGCGCGCCTCATCGGTGAGCGGAGCCCACGGGCCCGTCTCAGCCTTGTACTTCCCAGCCGTGATCACGGTCGTGCTCACACCATCGGCCTCGAGCTGCTTCGACAGGTCCTCGTGCGCTGCGAACACGCCGATCGACCCGACGCCGGCGCTCGGCGACGCCACGAACTCGCTCGCCTGCGACCCGAGCCAGTAGGCGGCGCTCGCGGCCTGCGTGTTCGCCGACGCGACGACGGGCTTTACGCGGCGCGCGTCTCGGATCTGCTGGGCGAACTCGGGGATCAGGTCGGTCGCGCCGCCCGGGCTTGAGATGTCGAGCAGGATGTTCGACACGTCCGCGCTCCTCACGGCGTCCTGCAAGGCGCCCTGCAGGCGATCGACGGGCGTGCCGCCCGACATCTGCGTCATCGAGTCGGCGCGCGGGATCAGCGTGCCGTAGATCGGGATGATCGCGGTCTGCCCGATGATCTGCGTGTCCTGCCGGCTCGGCTTCCCACCGACCCGGGCCTGGATCTCCTCATCGGATAGCTGGTGGCCTTCGAGGCGCAGCGACAGCACCTCTACGATGACCGCCAGCATGCCTGGCCGGATCGCCCACGGCGTCTCCAGCACCGCGCGGGTGATGTTCTGGTAGCGCCGATCACTCATCCTGGTCTCCTCCCGCTCCGATGAGGGCCGCGACGAGCCGATCATCGCCATGCCCATTCGCGCCGTTCTGGCCTGGGTCGTTAGGGTTCGCCGGCGCGGTCTGCGGCGCTGGCGGTGCGTTGCGGTCTGATGGCGGCGCGCCGGCCTCGGCCGGGTCGACCGGCGTCTGCGACCGCAGCGTGATCGTCTTGCCCGCGTCCAGGCCCTGAGCGTTGACCTGCGTGTAGTTCATCGGGCGCAGGTACACCGTGTCGCGGTCATCGACGACCTCGAGGCCCATCGCGCGGCGCGCCTCAGCGACGACGGTCCACCCTCCGAGCACCATCGAGTTCCACCGCTGCGCGAGCTTCAGCGCGTCCTCCTGCAACGCCCTGACCCGAGTCAGGTCGAAGCCGAACTCGTGCGCCCACACGTCGTCCTCCGACATGAAGTCGGTCAGGAGCTGCCACTGCACCGCGTCGGCGATCAGCCGCTGGTCGGGGATCAGCCCGTTCGAGTAGGCGTAGGCCTGCGCCTCGCCCATGTTCGTGAACGTCGAATGCTGCAAGCCAGCGCCGAGACCGACGACGATCGCCGGCACGCCGATCGCCGACGTGACGCGCTCCTCCGGCACCCTGCGCAGCTCGGTCAAGACCAGCTGCTGCGGCGAGAAGCCGAACTGGTTGACCTTCGTCGCGCCCTTCATCACCATCGGCGCGCCGCGGCGCGGCCCGGTGAACTGCTCATCGATGTCCCGCTTCGCCTTCTGGATATCGTCGTCGGAGACCTTCACAGCCGGGTCGGGCGACACGATCACTCCCGGGACGCCGCCGTTGACCAGGATCGTCGCTGTGAACCGCGCCGCCTCATCGTCGGTGAACACCTCACGCAGCACCGACCGAAGCGGCGAGCAGCCCTTCCGCGGATTCTCATCGTCCAGGCCGAAACGGAAGTGCACGATGTCGGCCGGGTCGATCCGAAGCGGCACGTCCGTCGGCGTGTAGATGTAGGCGGCGATGAACACCGAGTCGTCGTCGGGGTCGCCGACCGGCTCGACCATCCAGCTCGGGATCCACCACAGCTCGACGACGGCGCCGATCTGGTTTCGGATCTTCAGCCAGTACGCGTTGCCGCTCATCTTCCAGTCGGTCACGGTCGCCATCCACAAGAGCGTCCCGCTGTAGTGGCTGTTCGGCTTCTTCAAGAGGCGCAGCATCGGATGGTCACGTACCGGCTCGAGTTGGCCATCCTCAGCTCGGACCTGCCATAACGCTGGCGGCGCCTCCGGGAAGTTCCGGGCGCACCACATGACGGTGACCGCGACGACGCTCGAGTCCTTGACCTGCCGCAGCCGGTTGTACCAGGGCACCGGCGCACGCCACAGCGACCAGTAGGTCGATGAGACGCGGCGGAATACCATCTGCCGCACCCGCGAGATCCCAGCGAGCAGCGCGTTCATGCCAGGCCCCATGACTGGACGACGGGCGGGTTCAGGTGGTGCCACAACGCTCGCGCCAGGCCGCCGACTGCGCCGACGGCCAGGTCGATCTTGTCGGGCGAGTCCGGGTTCTGCTTCACCGGCACCTGGTAGCCGCGCCTGTTCTCCTGGAAGCAGTTGCCGAAGTGGCGCATCAACGGCTCCGACCCGTCATGCGTGAACGCCTGATCCTTCAGCGCCTGCATGAACGTGTCCGCGGCCGGGCCCATCCGCGCCGGCTGGCCCGTGTCGAACTCGACCACGACGTCGCCCCACCGCTGCTGCCACTCCTCGAGCTCGTGATGCCACCCGTGCGGGTCACACGCGAGCTCGGCGACCTGATAGTCAGCGAACGCGCGCTCCAGCGCCGCATCGACCGCGCCGCGACTCACGCGCCACTCGACCGGGCCGAGGCTCCGAGGCTTCTCCCACACCGCCTCGACCCACACGTGCGGCCGCTCAGCCACCGTCACCCCGACCAGCGCAGTCGAGTCGCGCTTGTACGACCCGTCGAAGAACAGCACGACCCGGACGCCCGCTCCGCGCTTCGGCCGGCGCCGAGGAGCCGCCAACGGCTCATATGCGTCCGGGTTCAACCACCGCCCGCCGCCGCGGCGACGCTGATTCAGGTGGTAGCGGGCGTGCTCATCCCGATTCGTGGTCGGGTCGTAGTAGGCCGACACGATCGAGTCGACGTCGATGTAGTCGGCGTCGCCGCACGCCTCCTCAACCGCCTTGCGCAGCTGCGAGCGCGACGAGAGATCCCACACGCCGCCCGCCTGGCGGTGATCGAAGTACAGCCGCGGGTCGGTGATCAGGCCGCGAGCGATGTCCAGCGCGTAGTTGTGCGTCGCCTCGGCGACCGACCCTTCACCCGGCGAGTACATCGTCGTCGTCTCCAGCGACCAGCCGTCCGCAGCCTTGCGCTTCCCGATGTTGCGAAGCATCGTGGCGTGGCCGCGGCGCTGAGACTCGCGGATCAAGCCGTGCGTCTCATCGAACCCCTGGAACGTCGTGCGCGCACCGTCCCGGGCGAGCGGAGCGGTCGAGTAGCTCGCCATCTTGCCAGGCGCGTCCTTCGGCGTGATCATCTCCACACCGACGTCGTACTGGTTGCCCAGATCGCAGCGCATCAGGATCTCCCGAGCCGCGCCGAACGCCAGATCGTCTGACTGCTCCTCCGTCGTCGCGACCATCGGGATGAACGGGTCGCGGATCCCGCGGCCGACCGGCTCACCCCGCGAATCGAACCCGTCGCAGCGCACCGGACCCTCCGGGTCGAGCTCCACGATGCCCAGCCACGCCAAAAGCTCCGTCTTCGCCCACCCCTTGCAGCGCGAGATCGCAGCGCGCTTGAACCGGCGCCGCCCAGCCAACTCGTGACCCTGCGGATACACCTCGTACATCCGCCAGATCGCCAGGCGCATCTCATCCATCAACCGGATCGGATCGCCCAGCACATCCCCCGGCCCATGCACCAGGAGCCCCTCGATGAACGCGCACACCTGGCCGCCCAGCGACGGCCACGGCTCCGTGTCCAACTCGGGCACGACCAGCGAACGCTGCGCCAGGTCCGCCGGCGCCTTCGCGCGACGCTTCCGCACCGCCGCGGCCGTCGCCACTACCGAGCCCCCCGATGCGCCGCCAACGCCTCCAACAACACACCAGCCGCCCGATCCAACCGGTCACCCCGCACCAGCACGACCCGACGCAGCACATTCCGATCCCGATCCAGCAACGCCACCTCAGACAACCGCGACGCCCGCTTCCCCGGATCCGGCGACGCCTCGATCGCCAACACCACCCGACACCGAGCGATCACCGCCTCGCCACACAGCTTCTCGAACGCGCCTATGCCGACACCGCCCGCCGCGGATCCGGCGCCACCGACAACCGCGGCCGCCCCTCCGGCTCAGCCTCAGCCGACTCGGCCACCGCCGGCCTGGAATGGACCCGCAACCGCAGCCGCATCCGATCATCCACCGTCGCGCCCAGCTTCGCCTCGATCTGCCGAATCTCAGCCGCCAACGCCGCCGACGGATCGGCGAAGAACACCTCCAGCAGCAGCGCGCAGCGCCGCAACGCGCTCCAATCCGTCTCCACGAACTGGGAGGCCTGCGGCGATCGCCGCCACACCTCGAACCAGTCCCGCGTCGCCG